>Ga0247816_10000304_pt1 | contig 29464 bp, 29 predicted proteins | sample UWRJL209509C1_FD_179930 | JGI IMG/M metagenome (GOLD analysis project Ga0247816, IMG submission 179930) | Plant litter microbial communities from Arlington Agricultural Research Station in Wisconsin, United States - UWRJ-L209-509C-1 | ecosystem: Environmental > Terrestrial > Plant litter >...
CCGCGGAGCAATGCCTGCGTACGGGCACACCGAGCGTGAGCGAGGTGCCGAGTGGTGGGGCAAGAGCGTTTTGCTTACTTTTGCGCTCTATCAAAAGTGAGCCGCCGTAAGGGCGGAACCCTTATAAGCCCCCACCGCAGCAACGGATATGCACCCCACCCAGTAATCGCAGCGTTGTTGATTATTCAGGTGCGCTCGCCTGCGGTTGCCGTGCCGAAGGGGCCGACCCGTGGCGATCTCCTCAATGCACCACTGAATTAGGCGGCAAATGCCCCAGTCGTTCGGTCAGGCGCAGCCGCTGGATCGGGTCTTCACTGAGCATCAGCGCGTGCTCCAGGTCGAAGCGTTCGGCATTCGGGCAATCCAGGCGTTGATACAGGCTGGCGCGGGCCAGGTAATCAGCGGCGCTGGCATTACCCAGTTCCAGCACCCGCTCGGCATCTACCAGGGCGGCGAGGTGGTCGTCATTGGCCAGGTGCAACTGGCGCAGGTTGCGTGACAGCCGTTGCAGGATCGACCGGGGCTCTGCGGTGTGCAGGTGGTCGGCCTGCAATTTGAGATTGGGCCCATATTGGCGTTGCAGCAGCTCGCGGCAGTCGTTGGGGTACAGGCGCCGGCCGCCGCAGGGGTCCAGCAAGTGATCGGCACCGGGTACCCGCAGCAGGAAGTGGCCGGGGAAATTCACCCCCACCATCGGGATATCCAGGCGCCGCGCCAGCTCCAGGGCAATCAGCCCCAGGGCCAGCGGCTGCCCGCGCTTGCGCTTCAACACCTTGTCCAGCAGCGCAGCGGCGGGGCGTAGCGGGATGTGGTCGTCCTGGGCAAAACCCAGGTCGTTCATGCGCCGCAGCAACGGTTGCCCGAGTTCATCCGCAGGCAACATCGGCATACTCAGGCTGATCAACTGCTGCAACACTTTGAAGTCCTGCAGGATGACCAACGGTTGGACGTCAGGGTCGTGCTCGGCAGCCATCCACAGCGCGGCTTCAAACAGCGCGGGGGGTGAACGGTCCAGGCAGGCGAAAAAGGCTTGGCGGGGATTCATTGCGTTCTCCGGCAGATGTCTCGTTTTAGCCTTGCTGCGAACTTTCGTCCAGTGTCTTAAGAAACGTCCTCCGTGTTTATGTCGCAAACCCTCTAAAACCGGTCGGCTTATTCCTGCGTGCTTGGGCAAGCTTTCGCTGACGGTCCTATACTTGGCGCCTACAAGAAGTGATTCGGGAGCTCGACGATGTTTGCGCTCATGCACAGCACCCGCCTTGAATCGCTGCACCTGAGCGTTGACCCGGCCACCGGGTTGAAGGCGGTCATTGCCATCCATAACAGCCGCCTGGGCCCCGCCCTCGGTGGTTGCCGCTACCTTTCCTACCCCGACGATGAAACTGCCGTGGCAGATGCTGCGCGCCTGGCCCAAGGCATGAGCTACAAGGCTGCCCTGGCTGGCCTGCCGGTGGGTGGCGGCAACGCGGTGATCATCCGCCCCGCCCATGTGGAAAACCGCGCGGCGCTGTTTGAAGCGTTCGGCCGCTGCATCGAGCAGCTCGACGGCCGTTACATCACCGCCATCGACAGCGGCACCTCGGTGGCCGACATGGATTGCATCGCCCAGCAAACCCGCTTCGTCACCAGCACCACGGCCGCAGGCGACCCCTCGCCCCACGCCGCGATGGGCGTGTTCGCCGGCATTCGCACCACGGCCATGGCCCGTTTGGGCAGCGACAACCTGGAAGGCCTGCGCGTGGCCATCCAGGGCCTGGGCAACGTCGGCTTCGCCCTGGCCGAACAACTGCATGCCGCCGGGGCCGAATTGCTGGTCAGCGACATCGACCACGGCAAAGTGCAACTGGCCATGGAGCAACTGGGCGCGCACCCGATTGCCAATGAAGCGTTGCTTAGCACGCCTTGCGACATCCTCGCGCCATGCGGCCTGGGCGCGGTGCTCAACCGTCAGAGCGTTGCGCAGTTGCGTTGCGCGGCGGTGGCCGGTTCTGCCAGCGCGCAGCTGACTAACCTGCAAGTGGCCGACCAACTGGAAGGGCGCGGCATCCTCTACGCGCCGGACTACGTAATCAACTCGGGCGGGTTGATCTACGTCGCCCTCAAGCATGGTGGCGCGGAGCTTTCAACCATCACCGCACACCTGTCGAACATCGGCACGCGCCTGACCGAAATATTCGCCCATGCCCAGGCCGAAAAGCGCTCCCCCGCGCGGGTGGCAGATGAACTGGCGGAACGCTTGTTGTATCGCTGAAGCGACGTTAATCACTCCTTAACCATCAGCGCGTAGCTGTCATTTGCCGTGCGCGGAAATAGACGGTTACATACGCGTAGTCGCACACTGGATTCTTATTTTCCCAAAACCCGAGACAGAGGTTTGCATGTCCAAACAAACAGCAGGGCGTTCTACCGGGCGCACCATCAGCTTCAAACGCCCCGATGGCGCTGACGTCAACGGCTATCTGGCCAGCCCCGCAGTGCTCGAAGGCGCGCCGGCGATTGTGGTGATTCAGGAGTGGTGGGGCATTAACGATCAGATCAAGGGCGTGGCCAATCGCCTGGCCGAGTGCGGCTACCGGGTGCTGGTGCCAGACCTTTATCGCGGCGCGTCGACAGTGGAAGAGGAAGAAGCCCATCACCTGATGGACGGCCTGGATTTCGGCGATGCGGTGTCCCAGGACATTAAAGGGGCTGTGCAGTATTTGCGCGTCGATTCGAAGCAGGTCGGCGTGACCGGTTACTGCATGGGCGGGGCATTGACGTTGCTGGCGCTGAACGCCATTCCAGAGTTGGCGGCGGGCGTGGTGTGGTACGGCTTTCCGCCGCTGGAATATCTGGATGCCTCGAAGATCAAGGCGCCGTTGATTGGCCACTGGGGCACTCAGGATGCCTTCTTCAACATTGAAACGGTGGCTGAGCTGGAATCAAAACTCCACGCAGCCGGTGTGGAGGCGACCTTCCATCGCTACCTGGCGCATCACGCCTTTGCCAACGAAACAGCCATTGGCGACGGCCGTATCTCCGGCACCCAATACGATTCCGCCTGGTCGCAACTGGCCTGGGACCGCACGCTGACGTTCTTCGGCAAAACCCTGTGGTAACACCGCCTTAAACGCCGACGCCCTCTGCTACCCCTGTAGGAGCGAGCTTGCTCGCGAAAAACCAGAGGGCGACGCGTTTATCCAGGAAAAACGCATCATCCCTATCGCCCCCGCCAGCAACCTCACTCAGCCGGCACCTGCCCAATCTCCGCCAGCGCGCTCGCATTGTTCTTGAACGCCGCCGCAAACGCCGCGCGGTTCTTGGCCATGAAAATACCGGCATCTTCTGCCTGCTTCTCGCTTAGGCCTTCCACGTTTTTCAACAGGACTTCCATCAGGGACTCTGCCAGTTCAAGCATCTGGTCGTGTGCGTCGGCAAGTTTGCGATCCACGAAAGTAGTCTCCAGGTCACGGGTACTGCGATACAGGGTTTCAACAGCCATTTTTCGGCCTCGTCATCGGTGCAGTATTGAAGGGGGTAGCCCTTGGTTCGGGTGTCGCCAAGCGTTCGTGCTACTACTGTATTTATATACAGCTAAAAGCATAAGCCAATCCATGGGCTTTGGGTAGTGGCTTTTTAATGTAGTTGGAATACGGGGGTTTGCAGCAAGAGAAATTTCTGACAACTTGCCGGGGTTGCGCCGGCTTCGTCCGTTCGCTTACCTTCCTCGGGCGCTGCAAATGCAGCGGACGGGCTTGGCGGCTCGGTATTAAGATGGCTCAACGGCTCCCCCGGTAAGATGCAGGCGTTCAACGTTCGCACTCTTATGTTATGGCGGGTTGCGCAAGGACCCTTCGGGGTGCTGGGTTTCTTCTTACCGGTCCGCCAACCTTGTGCAATCCGTCACCCAATCTGCTTGGCGGCAGACGGTGGTGGATTCCCTTCCATTAAGAAGAGATTCACCATGAAAAAGATTACCCCGAGTCCCCCTTACGATTCACACACTGACACCCGTCTTCAAGCCGCAGCTAACCGCGCGATTGATCACTATCTGCGCGCCGAAAAACCTGAATCACCACCTGAACCATCCTCGATTCTTTTCAGCGTTACGCCCAATGCCGACACGGAAACGTTACTCGCCAACGCCAGCGAAACCTTGAACAGTGCCCGTGAAATGGCCAGCAGCCTGGCTTTTGAGCTTGAAGGACCACAGCGAAGTTTGCTTCTGGCGATCCATCAACTGCTCGAAATGAGTGGTTTATTGGTCGATAAAGCGTTGGATCAAGTCGCCCCGACCTAAACCGGTGTTTCAAATAACTGAGTCGGCAGGCCAAGCATGCTCGTGCGAGGCCTGTTCTTTGCTGTTGTTGAGTCCATGTGGCGACTTTTCTGTAACTCACTTCATCGCTTGAGCCACGACAGTGAAAAGCCTAGCGACTGACTCCTTTCTCATCGACAACGGAGGCCCCTATGAGTACTTCCTTTTTCCCTCGAACTCCCCTGACCGAAACCGAGGAGCAAGCCGCCAGCTACGACCGCTGGTTTCGCGCCAAGGTGCAAGCCGCTCTGGATGATCCTAGTCCCGGCACCCCTCATGATCAGGTGATGGCTGAAATGCAGGCGCTGATCGAATCCAAACGCAAGAAAGGCGATGCTGATTGAATGGGCACCCGCTGCGCGGGGCAACTCTGGAAAATTCCTGATTACATCAGCGACAGCAATCCCAATGCTGCTCTTGAGATAAACCGAGCAATAGAAGCCTCGGTACTGGCCCTCTCCCGCAGACCTCATCTTTACCGAACAGGCCGTGTTGGTGGCACACGAGAAATGGTCGTGCATCCCAATTACCTGGTGGTTTACCAAGTCACCGACTCTGTTCGGGTATTGGCGGTTTTACACGCGCGACAGCAATTCCCTTGAGAAGCTGATTGTTGGGACGAGGAGCGTTTTTTGTTCTTTTCCTCCTTCACACGTGCCTAATGTCACCCCGCCACCCTCTCACTTTCCGTCTCTGGCCTTTTTTCTGCATGCAGAGAAAGCGTCATGTCTCACCGGCATCATCCGGCTGAGCGCAGGCAGCAATCGTGCGAGAGCAATTGGCTATTTTTTATACAGTGGCGGTGAGCAATGACAGAATTGAAATGGGCAGAAAAACTACGCAAGGGCTTGCACGCGAATGCGGATTCGTTGGGCAATCTGGCGGTAGAGGCGTTTCACTATCTGGCGCTTTTTGGCATCGGCGCTATCACGGCGTATGCGGCGGTTTTGACGTTTATCGAGATGCTTCACAAAGGCAGCATCAACGTTGATGACATTCTGTTGCTGTTCATCTACCTGGAATTGGGCGCCATGGTCGGCATCTATTTCAAGACCAACCACATGCCCATCCGCTTCCTGCTCTACGTAGCGATTACCGCGTTGACCCGGTTGTTGATCGGCGACGTATCGCACCATAACGCGCCGGACCTGGGGATCATTTACCTGTGTGGCGGCATTCTGCTGTTGGCCTTTGCGATTCTGGTGGTGCGTCTGGCTTCGTCGAAATACCCCTCGGTCAAAGAAAAATCCGAGGGGTAACTCAGCCCTGCCTTACAGCGACCACTTCACCGTGAACATCACGTTGCGCGGGTCGCCGAACAGGTTGGCGCCGTTGGGGTTGCTGATGCTCTGGTAATAGCGTTTGTCGAAGACGTTGTTCATGTTGGCTTGCACTTTGATGTTGTTGCTCAGGCGGTAGTTGGTCATCAGGTCGACGATGCTGTAGCCGCCCTGTTTCACATTAAAGGAGGTGTAGGCCTGGCTTTGGGTTCTGAAGGCGCCGCCGATGGACCACTTTTCCAGGTCGCCGGGCAGTTGGTAGCTGGTCGCCAGCTTGAGCAGGTTGTAGGGGGTGTCGCTGTCGAAGCGGTCACCCTTGGCGGCCGAGTCGGTGCCTTTCACGTACTCGGCAGCGGCGTAGGTGTAGCCGGCAGAGGCTTGCCAGCCCGCAGCCAGTTCGCCATTCAGCTCAAATTCGATACCGCGCGTGCGCACCTCGCCACTGCCTTCATAGCAGGCGTCCTGGGCCGGGCTGCACAGTTCGGGGTCGAGGTAGGTGGGCAGGTTTTCCTGATTGAGCTGGAACAGGGCGGCGCTGGCATTCAGCGCGCCATCGAAGTATTCGGCCTTGAGCCCGACTTCAAAATTGGTCCCGGTGACCGGTTCCAGCAAGCCGCCAGAGGGGGGCTGGTAGTTCTGCGGTTGAAAGATCCGGGTCCAACTGGTGTACACCGAATAGGTGTCGTTGAGGTCGTAGATCAGCCCCGCGTAGGGCGTGACTTCGCGGGTTGCCTTGTAGGGCGTGCCGAAGGCATAGGTTCCGGACACGGTGCGTATATCGTTTTCGTACCAGTCCAGCCGCGTACCCAGGATCAGTTTCAGGTCTTCGCGCAAGTTGAAGCGAAACGCCCCATACGCGCTGGACTGATCCACCAGGCCTTTGCGCGACCAGTTGTAGTTGATCGCAGGCTTGGGAATGTCTTTGTAGTTGAAGTGCAGCGGGTCGACGATCTGGTTGTAGCTTTCGTCTGGGCCGCCGCCGGGTCCATCGTTGGTGTCTTCGCGTCGATAGCTGGCGCCCACCACCAGTTCGTGGGTGGCGCCGAACAGGCTGAATGGCCCCTTGGCATAGCCGTCGATGCTTTTTTGCGTGTGCTCGTAGGAGTAGCGCCCGGCGTTGCTGATCAGGTTGCTGGCCTCATCGCGAAAGAAACTGCCGCCGAGCATTTCCAGGTTGCTCTTGAGCCAGGTGGTGTTGACCCGCAGTTTCCAGTCGTTGTCGAAGCGGTGTTCCACCTCGGCGAAGAGGCTTTGGTTTTCCTTGTCCCAGTAGGTCCAGGCAGGCGTCAGGCGAGTGGAGCGCGACAGCGGCAGGAAGGCGCCGTTGGCGTAGGTCGGCATGCCGTTCCAGTCCGCGCCGGGGTTGTCTTCGCGGTTGTAATAGCCGCCGAGGGTCAGGGTAGTGGCCTCTGAAAGGTCGAATTCGCTGATGCCATAAAGCAGCTGGCGTTTGTTGCTGTAGGCGTCGGTGAAGCTGTTTTTGTCTTGATAGGCAGCCACTGCCCGGCCACGAATGGTGCCGGCATCGTTGAGCTTGCTGCTGGCGTCGATCTCGGTGCGGTAGTTGTCCCAAGTGCCGGCGCCGACGGTGACGGAAACCTGTGGCTCGACGGTCGGGCGTTTGCGCACCAGGTTCAGGGTGCCGGAAGGGTTGCCCGAGCCGACCATCAGCCCCGACGCGCCGCGCACCACTTCCACCCGGTCGAACATCGCCAGGGTCGAGGTGCCCAGTGTGTCGCTGTCGTAACTGATCGGCAGGCCGTCGATCATGATGTTGTCGATGGCACTGCCGCGTGAGTAGAACTCCGGGCGTTCGCCGCCGGTTTTGCGCAGTGTCAGGCCGGGGGTGTTGGTGGAGATATCCTCCAGGCTCTGCATGTTCTGGTCGTCCATGCGCTGGCGGGTTACCACCGTCACCGACTGCGGGGTTTCCCGCGCCGAGGCCGAAAACTTGGTGGCGCTGCTCATGGTGCCGGTGGTGTAGGAGCCGGTGTTTTCAGTGATCTCGCCCAACGCCTGGCCGGTGATGCTGGTGGTGCCCAACTGCAAGGTATCGCCGCTGGCGGCCGGTTCCAGGGTCAAGGTGCCGTTGGCAGTAACCCGCAACTGCAAGCCGCTGCCGGTCAGTGCCTGCTGCACCGCTGCCTCCGGGCTGAAACTGCCACGTACCGCTGCGCTCGATTTACCGCGAACCAGCGCCGGGTCGGCCACCACGCCCCGACCGCTTTGCCGGGCTATCTGACGCAGGGTTTGCTCCAGCGAGCCGGGGGCGAGGTCGTAGTTGGCGAGGGTCTCGGCGGCGCTGGATACGCTGGCGCACAGCGCGGTGGCAACGCCGGTGAAGGCCAGTGCGACGGCCATGGCCAGGCTCGCGGGACGCAGGAATGTCGGACGCATGGTGAAGGGGTTCCTCGCTGAAATGAGATGGGCATTTCCTGGTATGTCCAGCGAGTTGGAAAAAGCCCTCACCGCATCGAGAGATTTTCTGATGGGCATTTATTTAAGGTCGATCAACGTCACCGGCCCGAACCGGCTGATGCTGATGGGCAGCACTTGCGCGAGGGATTGCAGGGCGCGGTCGCTGTTATCAAGGCTGAAAACACCGAATACGCGTAACTGCGCGGCCGCCTTGGACACCCGCAGCAGGCCGTAGCGATAAGGCCGCAGGGCATCGATCACCGCGCCGAGGGATTCGTCCTCGACGTCCAGCAGGCCCTCCACCCAGGCGTCGACGCGGGCCTGGTCGCCAGGCAACGCAAACACGCCATCGGCGGCGAAGCGCACGGCATGCCCATCGGTCACCACCGCTTGTTGCCCTTGCAGCGTATGGACCTGCACGCTGTGTTGTTGCACCCCCACCAGGCTTTGCTGATCCATCTGGCGCACGCTGAACCGGGTACCCAAGGCGCGGACGCGGCCTTGAGCGGTCCACACTTCCAGTGGGCGGGCCGGGTCGGCTGCGACCTCGATGCTCAGCTCGCCCTGGTTCAAACGCAGGCGGCGCAGTTGCGGGCTGAAATCCACATCCACCGTGGTGCGCGCGTTGAGTGTCAGCACGCTGCCGTCGGGCAATGTCAGCCGTTTGCGCTCGCCGGTGCCGCTGTAGGCGTCGCTGAGCAGGCCTTCCAGAGGCATGCGTCGGTGCACCGTCAATGCGCCGCTCAACCCGAGCAGCAGCAACAGCGCCGAACCGTTGCGCAACAGCTGTCGACGCTCCACCGACAAGCTCGAAGAGCGCAATATCCGAGTAGCCGCTTGCGCACTGCCGGGGGCTCGTTTGTCGGCTTGGGCCAATTGATTGAAAGGCGATGCCAGGACGTTATTCAGCGCTTCCCAGGCTTGCTGGTGGCTAAGGTCTGCGGTCAGCCAGTGTTCGAAAGCGGCCCGGTCGCGGGCGTCGGTGCTGCCGGAGTCGAGGGCAACCATCCAGTCGATGGCTTCTTTCAGCGCAGGGGTGAGCGGCTCCATCAACGGCTCACTTGGGACAGGTAACACTGCGTCACCGCCTGTTTGATCCAGCGCTCGACGCTGGCCAGTGACACTCCCAGTTGAAGGGCAATTTGCCGGTGCGTCAGGCCTTCCAGCCGATTGAGCAAAAATGCATGGCGAACACGTTCGGGCAAGCCATCGAGCATGGCGTCGATGGTTTCCAGGGCCTCGCGCAGCAACGCCAGTTCTTCCTCGGACGGCATAAACTCGCCGGGCAGGCTGGCCAGGGCTTCAAGGTAGGAACGCTCAAGCTCGTTGCGGCGCCAGAAGGTGCACAACACACGTTTGGCGATCAGGCACAAAAATGCCCGAGGCTCGTTGATGTGTCCCAGATGCGGCGATTTCAACGTACGCAGGAAGGTGTCCTGTGTAAGGTCGGCGGCATCCGCCTGGCAATCCAGACGCCGACGCAACCATCCCTGGAGCCAGTGATGGTTTTCGGCGTACAGAAGATGGAAGGGGTCCTGCAAGGGACGGCGCAGATCGGACATGCGATTAATACACTAATGGTAATTGTTCGCATTCTTGTCCGTTGCAGGCCGATTTGCAAGGGAGTGTGTCAAAGCCTCGCTGTAAACGGCTGTGGGCTGACGGCCGGCCGCTGCAACAACTGGTGACTATCCCCATCGGTCATCACCGCCAAAATCTCCATGGCGCTGTGCCCCTGTTCAATCGCAATCCCGAATTGCACGCTTTGCACCAAGCGTTTAAGCCGTTGTGGATCGTTGCGTTGTTCGGCGCTGATCATGCGTTTGGCGACTACACCGTCTTCATCGGACAGGGTCAGCATGATGCTGCCGTCCAGCCGCTGGATGCTCAGATTGACGCGGTATTGGGGGGTGAAGGTGTCGGTGATGATCTGAAAAGGATTGTCCATGGTGCGTTACCGCCTGATAAGAACATGCAGTCATTGACGACCGGTGTCGGGATTAGTTCGCGTTTCCTGACCACCGGCCATTCACTCGCTGAGGTTTTCACAAGGTCCGTTTTCCTCAGGAGCTGTACAGCAAGGGGCGTGCCGTACAAGCGTTCAGCAACGCCTCGAATCAATGTGGGAGTTGGCTTGCCTGCGATTGCGGGGGCTCAGCCAGCATCTATGCCAACTGACCCACCGCTATCGCGGGCAAGCCCGGCTTCTACAGGAGGCGCTGTGTGCAGTTTCAGGGCATAAACGAGAAAACGATCGCAGACAGCGCAACCAGCCCGATCAGCACCACAAATACGTTGGACGCCTGGCCAGAGTACTTGCGCAAAGATGGCACGCGCCGGATGGCATACATCGGCATCAGGAACAGCAAGCACGCGATGATCGGGCCGCCGAGGGTTTCGATCATGCCCAGGATGCTTGGGTTGAAGGTGGCCACAGCCCAGCAGGTCAGCACCATGAACAGCGCGGTGCTGCGTTCCAGCCACTTGGCCGACATCGAGCGGTTGCGGCTGCGCAGGGATTTGACGATCAGGCCCTGGAAACCTTCGCTGGCGCCGATGTAGTGGCCCAGGAACGATTTGGTGATTGCCACCAGCGCGATCAACGGCGCGGCGTAGGCGATGACCGGGGTTTGGAAGTGGTTCGCCAGGTACGACAGAATCGAGATGTTCTGCGCCTTGGCCGCCGCCAGGTCAGCCGGCGACAGCGCCAGCACGCAACTGAAGCAAAAGAACATCACCGTCAGCACCATCATGCTGTGAGCGATGGCCAGGATGCCGCTGCTTTTGCGTTCGGCTTGCGGGCCATAAACGCGTTTCTGGTCCACGGCAAAGGCCGAGATGATTGGCGAGTGGTTGAACGAAAACACCATCACCGGGATCGCCAGCCACAGGGTGTTGAAGAATGCCGGCAGGGGCATGCCTTCGCTGGCGTTGGCAAAGAACGCGCCGTTCCAGTTGGGGATCAGGCTGATGCCCAACAGCAGCAGGGCCGCAACAAACGGGTATACCAGCACGCTCATGGCCTTGACGATCACGCCCTGGCCGCATCGTACGATGGCCATCAGACCGAGGATCAGCACCAGCGAGAGGATTGCCCGTGGCGGTGGCGCCATGTGCAATTGGTGTTCCATGAAGCTGGTCAGGGTGTTGGTCAGTGCCACGCTGTACACCAGCAGGATCGGGAAGATCGCGAAGAAGTACAGCAGGGTGATCAGCTTGCCGGCGCCGATGCCGAAGTGTTCTTCGACTACTTCGGTGATGTCGCCGGATTTACCCGACAACACAAAGCGCGTCAGCCCACGGTGGGCGAAGAAGGTCATCGGAAAAGCCAGCAGCGCCAGCACGATCAGCGGCCAAAAGCCGCCGACGCCCGCGTTGATCGGCAGGAACAAGGTGCCGGCACCGATGGCCGTGCCGTATAGGCCGAGCATCCAGGTGGTGTCGTGTTTGTTCCAGCCTTGTGTAACGGTGGTGGGGGTCAGGTCTGCAGCAGGATTTTCGGCAGCAGGTGTACGTACATCGGTCATCGATATTGCCTCGTTATTGTTTTTGCGCGGGCTCACGTTGGGGCGGCAGGAGTGCTCCGATCAGCACTCCACCCAGCTGACCGCCAGGCCGCCCCGTGAAGTTTCTTTGTATTTGTCGTGCATGTCGGCGCCGGTGTCGCGCATGGTGCGGATCACCCGGTCCAGGGAAATGAAGTGTTTGCCGTCACCGCGCAAGGCCATTTGCGTGGCGTTGATGGCTTTGACGGCGGCAATTGCGTTGCGCTCGATGCAGGGCACTTGCACCAGGCCGCCGACGGGGTCGCAGGTCAGGCCGAGGTTGTGTTCCAGGCCAATTTCGGCGGCGTTTTCCAGTTGTTCCGGGGAAGCACCGAGGATGTCCGCAAGGCCGGCAGCGGCCATGGCGCAGGCCGAGCCGACTTCGCCCTGGCAGCCGACTTCGGCGCCGGAGATCGAGGCGTTTTTCTTGCAGAGGATGCCGACGGCGGCAGCGGCCAGGAAGAAATTGACCACGTCATCATCGGACGCGTCCGCGTTGAACTTCATGTAGTAGTGCAACACCGCAGGGATGATCCCCGCCGCGCCGTTGGTCGGCGCCGTGACCATGCGCCCGCCGGCGGCGTTTTCTTCGTTGACGGCCAGGGCGAACAGGTTGACCCACTCCATGGCCGACAAGGTGGACGTGATGACGTTGGGTTTGCCGATTTCCAGCAGGCTGCGGTGCAATTTCGCTGCGCGCCGTGGCACGTCCAGGCCACCCGGCAAGGTGCCTTCATGGCGCAAGCCCTGCTCGACGCATTCGCGCATCACCGACCAGATATGCAGCAGGCCGCTGCGAATCTCGGCGTCGCTGCGCCATGCGCGTTCGTTGGCCATCATCAATTCGGAAACCCGCAGGCCGTGCTTGTTGCACAAGGCCAGCAGTTCGACGGCGCTGGAGAAGTCGTAGGGCAATTGCACATCGCTGGTGGGCGCAATGCCCGACGCCGCTTCGGCCGCTTCGATGATGAAACCGCCGCCCACCGAGTAGTACGTCTGCTCGTTCAACAGGCCATTTTCACCGTAGGCGTGCAGGGACATGGCGTTGGGGTGGTAGGGCAGGCTTTCTTCCAGCAGCAGGAGGTCGTGCTGCCAGTTGAAGGCGATTGGCGTTTTGCCTGCGAGCAGCAATTGGCCGGACTCGCGTAACTGCTGGATGCGCGGGCCGATGCTGGTGGGATCGATGCTGTCTGGCCATTCGCCCATCAGGCCCATCACGCACGCACGGTCGGTGGCGTGACCGACGCCGGTGGCGGAAAGCGAGCCGTATAAGCGCACTTCTACCCGGCGCACATCGCTGAGCAATTGCTGGTCCAGCAGCGCTTGGGCGAAGGTCGCCGCAGCGCGCATCGGGCCGACGGTGTGGGAGCTGGAAGGACCAATGCCTACCTTGAATAGATCGAAAACACTGATAGCCATGCTAAAGCCTTACAAGCAATGGAGTAGGAATCGCTGCCATGTTTTGTAGGACAAGCGGAATTGGCGCGATACTGAGCCTCTGGATCGGCACTGACCAACGAATTATCCTAAGACACCCTTTAGCAGGACTAAACCCTATGGCCCGCCCGCTTCATGGCCAGACGTATGTCTGGCTGCACGTTTTTTCCTGCGCCGCACGGCATTTGTCGTTTACTCGTTGCGCCGAAGAACTGCACATCACACCGGGGGCGGTCAGCCAGCAGATTCGCCAGTTGGAAGAGCGTCTTGGCTTTCGCCTGTTCCACCGCCGGGCGCGCGGCGTGGAGTTGAGCGCCGAAGGGCAGCGCCTGGCCATTACCGTGGGCGAGGCCTATGGCAGCATTGATGCGGAGTTGCAGCGCCTGGATGCCGGGATGATCAGCGGCACGTTGCGCCTGCGCTCAATCCCGTCGTTCCTTGGCAAATGGCTGACCCCGCGCTTGCCGCGTTTGCAGCAGCGTTTCCCGGATATTCAACTGCGGCTGGTGGCCGAAGACAGTAGTGTCGCCCTGCACGAGGGCGACTTTGACCTGGCCATCGACCTTAACGACGGCAGCTACCCCGGATTGTTATCCACAGCCCTGCTGGATGAGCAAATCTTCCCGGTATGCGCGCCAAGCCTGCTGCGCGGGCGACCGCCACTGCATGGCCCGGCTGACCTGGTGCATTTTCCGTTGCTGCACGACATCACCGCCTGGCGTGGGAGTTATGAGTACGCGGAGTGGGAGTTTTACCTGAATGCCATCGGCTACGACGCGGCGGATGTGCGGCGCGGGCATACCTTCAACCGCAATCACCTGACGATCGAAGCCGCCATCGCCGGCATGGGCGTGGCGATTGCCCGGCGCACGTTGCTCAATGACGAGTTGGAACGGGGCACGTTGATTGTGCCTTTCGGGCTGGCCGTGCCCAATCACAAGCGCTACGTGCTGCTGTATGCGCCGGGCGCGCTGAGTCATCCGGGCGTGCGGGCGGTGCATGACTGGCTGGTGGAGGAAGCAGGGATTTTTCGCGCATTGCACCCGTTGGGAGAGGGGCAATTGTAGAGTCGCTGGACGTAAGAAGATGTAACTAACTCCCCACCCTAACAGCGTTTTTGCTTGTAGTCAGAGTTAATTTGTAATGTGGGATTTATCTTTGCAAAGGGCTTGAAATGTTTCCCGGTCTGCTCAATTGTGTAATCAGGAGGTCATGGTTTTCACCCATTCGGTGAAGCAGGAATGGCCTCTCGCGAGCTAGCTGAAATAAGGGAACAACTATGCAAATCCAAGTCAATAGCGATAACCATATTGAAAGCAGCATCCGACTGGAGGAGTGGGTACGTACCACCATTGAGAGCACGCTCGAACGTTATGAAGAGGACCTGACCCGCGTTGAGGTTTACCTGCGGGACGAGAACGGCGACAAGCCCGGACCACACGATTTAAGTTGCCGACTGGAAGCACGGCCAAAAGGCCATCAACCGCTTTCGGTCATTCATAAAGCCGACACCCTGGAACAGGCAATCGACGGGGCGGCCACCAAACTGGATCACGCGCTGGATCATCTGTTCGGCAAACTGCAAGGCAAGCCTCGCGCTGCTGGCAAAAACACGCCCGACCGAAAAATTGATGACGACGGTCTTGAAGCGGAATTCCTGGAAAATGAACAGGCCGCGCTCAACAGCTGATAGCTGAACGTTTTTTAACCCCCAATGAAAACGGGCCTGCAGATGCAGGCCCGTTTTTGTTTAAGGCGTCAGCGCGGGCTGCGCCTGAAAAAACAGCCGCTCAATACCGCCAGTGCACACGCGCCCAGGCCCGCATACCACATGGCCCAACCGGTGCCGTGGCGCAGCGCCGCCTGGGCGATTATCTGGCCCTGGGGCAGTACGTCCAACTTGCCGGCGGCGATGTCCTGGCTCAGGGTCGCCAGTTGTGCGGTGTCGGGCAATACGCCAGCCAGGTACTGGGCGATCCCGAGTATCAGCACCAACCCCATCAACGCAATGTTGAGCGCCAGGGTGATCAGCCGCGCGCTGAGGTCGATGCCCGAGGCCATCCCCGCGCGGTCTGGCGAGACCGAACCGGTAGTGGTGTTGGTGGTGGGCGAGTTGGTCAACGCCAATCCGCTGCCCGCTATCCCACAGGCGATCAGGATCAATACCACGCTGGGCTGGCCGCTGTGGTTGGCGGCTGCCATCACCACAAAGCCCGCCCCCATAAGGCCCAGGCCCAAGGGAATGATGCGTTCGGCGCCGTAGCGCAGGGCCAGGCGTTCAGCCAGCGGCGGTACCACCAGCGTGGGCAGGGTGTAGGCGAGCAGGGCGAGCCCGGTGAGCATCGTGTCGTAGCCCAGGCCGGCCTGGAAATACAGCGGCAGGTAGATCATGAAAGGCCAGAAGCTGAAGTTCATGCCGACCGACCCCATCAGGGCACCGTTGAAGCGCGGGATGCGAAACACTGAGAAGTCGAACATCGGGTGCGCGCTGCGCCGCTCGATAAACACGAACAACAGCAGCCCGGCGACCGACAAGCCCGCCCAACCGAGCATCGCCGGTGTGGCAAAGCCGCTCTCGGTGCCTTGGGTGATGAAGTACACCAGGGCGAACACCGCCAGGGTCAGGGTGGTCATGCCCGTGATGTCGAGGCGCTGGGCCGCCGGGTCGCGCGACTCCTGCACGCTGATGCGCAGCAAGGCCAGGGTGAACACGCTCAGCGGGACGTGCACGAGAAACACCCAGCGCCAATCTGCCACTGCCAGGATCAACGCTCCCACCATTGGCCCAAAACCCAGGCCCACGCCTGCGATTACACCCCACACGGCAAATGCCCGCGCACGCGCCGCCGGCTCGCGGAAGCGGTGCGAAAGGATTGCGAACTGGCAGATCATCATCGCCCCGGCACCCAGGCCCTGGACGAAACGCGCCGCGATCAGCGTCGAGGCATCGTTGGCCAGCCCACAGGCCAATGAAGCCAGCCCGAAGACCCACAGGCACAGCACCAGCATGCGGCGTCGGCCAAAACGATCGGCCAAGGTGCCGGCCGCCATCAACACACTGGTGCAGGCCAGGGTGTAGGCATTCATGATCCATTGGGCATCCTGAAAACCGGTGCCCAGTTGCTGTTCAAGGGTGGGCAGGATGACCGGCACGCTGGAAATCTCCAGCCCGAACATCAGCGCCACCAGGCACACGGCGGTGAGCGCCAGGCCATCTCTGGCGGCGCGCGGAGGGCTGGTGGCTGATACAACGGCGGCGGGTGGCATGGGGTCTTCCTTTCGAGGGGGGAAGGTGTCATTTTTGCGGGAATCTGATTCTTTATTAGCGATAATTTTTCCTGTTATAAGGGAATCAAGGGCGACAAACGACCATGGCCATTCCGCGTTTTGATGGTGTTGAACTGTTTTTGCAGATCGTCGAGAGCGGCAATCTGACCGAGGCCGCCGAACGGCTGAACCTCACGCGCTCTGCTGTCGGCAAAGGCTTGGCACGCCTGGAGGCACGGCTGGGAACGCGGCTGTTGCAACGCTCCACCCGCCGCCAGCGTTTGACTGAAGATGGGCAGGCCTATTACGAGCATTGCCTGCGTGCGTTGGCAGAGCTGGAAGCCGCCGAATCCGTCCTGGAAAGCGGACGGCAGCAGCCACGTGGACGGTTAAGGGCGAGCTTGCCGCTGGCGTTCGGTCACCACTATGGGGCGCCGGCGTTGTGGGGGTTGATGGACCGTTTTGCGCAACTGGAGGTCGAGATTTCCTTCTCCGACCGGCTGATAGACCTGGCCCAGGAAGGCTTCGACCTGGCGGTACGCATTGGCACGTTGCCCGACACCGACCGCTTGAGCGCCCGCCGGTTGGGCGAACAGGCGATTGCCCTGGCGGCCTCACCCGCGTACTTGCAGCGCACGGGCCGGATCGAATCCCTCGACGACCTTGCCGGGCATCGGGGCATTGCCTATCGCAGCAACGCCCCGCACCGGGAGCGGGTGGCCTCGCCCTTGATACTCGACGACCTGCAGGCCGTGGCCGATGCGGCTATCGCCGGGGTCGGCCTGGCCTGGTTACCCAGTTGGCTGATCGCTCACTACGTACTGCGCGGGCAATTGCAGGCGGTACTGCCGGGCCACCGCGAGCAGCCGATGCCGATCCATGTCATCTGGCCCACGGCGACGCACATGCCGGCCAAGACCCGCTGTGCCATCGACGCGTTGGTCGCCGGCACGCCCTCGTGCCTGGCGGGCAGTTGATCAGAACGCGATGGATGTCTGCACATACACCGTGCGCGGCTCGCCGACGTATTTACCTTTGTTGTTATCGTCAAACGAGCGGGTGTAGTACTGCTTATTGAAGATGTTCTTCACACCCACCGCGACGTTCAAATCCGACAGCTGCGGGCCGAAATCATAGGCGGCGCGGCTGCTGAACAACATGTAGCCAGGGATCCTCCCGGTGCTGCCGTCCGCGCTTTCAGCCTGGGTGTTGGCGTTGTCGGCGAACTGGCTGCTCTGGTAGCTGCTGTCCACATTCAACTTCCATTGGCCTTCGGTGTAGCCCACGCCCAGGGTGCCTTTGTGTCTGGAAGAGAACGGCACGCGGTTGCCCTTGTTTGGGCCGTCTTCACGGATGGTCGCGTCGACGTACGCGTAGGTGGCGTATACATCAAAACCGGCCAGCGCCGGGCTCAAACCATCGAGCGCATAGTTGATGCTGGACTCGATGCCCTGGTGCCGGGTTTCACCGCGAGCGATCACCGTGTCGTTGGTCTGGTTGCTGTCGTACTGGTTGTCGAAGTTGATCAGGAACGCGCCGATCTCCGCGCGCAGGGTGCCGTTGTCATAACGCGTGCCGAGTTCCCAGGTGCGGGCCTTTTCCGGTTTTACTTCGCCGCTGGTCACGCGATTTGGCATCTGGCTGTACTGCACGCTGCCGAATGAGCCTTCGGTGTTGGCGTAGAGGTTCCAGTCGTCGGTCAAGTGATAGAGCACGTTCAAGGCGGGCAGGGCGGTGTTGTAGTCGCCCTTGTAGTTGACGTTGGTCAGCTTGTTGCTCTGCTGGGACTCGATCATCTCGTAGCGGATGCCAGGGGTGATGGTCCACTTGCCGATGTCGATCCGGTCGTCGACAAAGAACGCATTGGCTTCGGTAGCGCCGCGGGTGTCGCGGTCGTTGCGGCTGTCGGTGGTCGGCAGTTGCTGGTTCACCGCAATCGGTGTGCGGTAGCGCATTTCGTGGCCGGCCTCGTTGATGTAGCGGTAGCCGATGCCCACTTCGTGGCTGGTGGGGCCGAGGTCAAAGCCTTGGGCGAAGCGGGTTTCCAGGCCGCGTACCCAATACTCGCGTGGCGACAGCGAGAGGAAGCTGCCCTGGTCCAGGTAACCGCTGCGCAAGGTGGTGGTGAAAAAGCTATTGATGGTGAATTCGCGACGGTCTTGCTGGTAGCGATAGCCGGCGTTGAACATGGTGCGCCGGCCCCAGAATTGGTCGTAGGGGCGGGTCGACTGGTACGGGTCTGCCTTGTAGGCCGCCGCGCTCAGGCCGCCTGGCATATCGGCTTTACCTTCGTAGTACTGGGCCATGGCGTTGAAGCTGTTGGCGTCGTCCAACTGGTACTTACCCTTGAGGATCAGGTCGTCGATGCGCGTGTCGCTGTTTTCGCGCCAGTCGCCGCCACGGGTGCCGGAGTACAAAATCGCGCCGCCCAGGCCGTTGTCAGCGGTACCACCTGCCAGCAAATTGCCGGTGGTCTTGAAACCATCGTGGCTGGAGGACGGGCTCGTTTCGGTCTGCAAGCCGCCTTTGACGGTGGGTGCATCGGGAATCGCGCGGGTCACGAAGTTGACGATGCCGCCGACGTTCTGCGGGCCGTAACGCACCGCGCCACCGCCGCGCACCACGTCCACCGCATCCATGTTGCCCATGCTGATGGGCGCGAACGATAGCTGCGGCTGGCCATACGGCGCGAAGGGCACCGGAATGCCATCCATCAACACCGTGGAGCGTGATGCCAGCCGGGGATTGAGCCCGCGAATACCGAAGTTCAGTGCCATGTCGTGGCTGCCGGTGCCGTTGTTTTCCGGGGCGTTGACGCCGGGGATGCGGTTGAGCACGTCGCGGGCCTGGGTGGCGCCCTGGCGTTCGAACTCTTCACGGCGGATCACATCACGGGCGCCGGGATGTTCGAAGACGTTGACTTGCTCGGCATCCCCCAGCCAGTCGCCGACGACGCTGGAAGTGCCCAGCTCGAGGGTCGCCGGCGCGTTGACCGATTGCAGGCTGTAGGCGTTTTCACCTTCGGCGCGGGCTTGCAGGCCGGTGCCTTCCAGCAACTTTTGCAGGCCCTCTTCGGCGGTGTAGCTGCCCGCCAGGCCCTTGCTCTGCACGCCAGCTGTCACTTGCGAGCCAAACGAAATCAGCACGCCGGCCTCACGGCCAAACTGGTTCAGCGCGGCTTCCAGGGAAGAAGGCGCGATGTGATAGGGCTTGGCGTCGGCGGCCAGCACTTGGGGCAGCACGGTAAAACTGAGGCTGGCCCCCAGCAGCAGCTGGCGCAGGGTGCGGGCGAGAGGCGTGAGGCGAGTCGGTTGCTGGGGCATGAAGAGCGGTCCTGAGAAGGAAGGAACAAGGTGGCTTTCCTTCTCTGTCACGCGAGGTGTGGAAAACGGCTCACAGTTGCAAAAGAAATTTCAGACACGAGCCTGGACGGTCACCCAATAGCGGGTGAAGCGCCGCACTTTGACCGGCAGGCTGATTTGCAGCAGGTCGAGAATCCGCTCGCTGTCGTCCAGCGGATAGCTGCCGGAAATCAACAGGTCGGCCACCTGCGGATCGCAATTGAGCTGGCCACGGCGATAACGGCCCAATTCGGCGAGGAAATCTGCCAGGCGCATGTGGGCCGCCACCAGCATGCCGTCGGCCCAGGCGCCGCTGTTGGCGTCGGTGGGGCGCGGGGTGTCCCAGCCTTTGCGGGTGAAGTTCACTTGGTGGGACTTTTCGACGCTCAATGGCAACCCGATGTAAGCGTTGGGTGACACGTCGACATGCCCGTCAAACACCGCCAGCTGTGTGTGATCGTTGAACTGGCGCACATTCATCCGCCCCGCCTGGGCACTGAGCAGCCCTTGGCTGGTAAGGATGTGCAGGGGAGACGTGCCCGCGGTGCCGGTCAACATGATCTCGCCTTCGAGCAGGCGAATCAGCCGCTGCTGGCCGTCAAAATGCACATCCACGGCACTGCCGGTGTTGAGCTGCAACTGGCTGCCATCGGCCAGTTGCACGTTGCGCCGCTGGCCGATGGGGCTGCGGTAATCGGCGGTCAGCGGCGGCAGAATGTGCTGCTGGCGCAGGCTCCAGGCCGCTGCCGAGCCGGCGCCGAGTATCAGCAACAGCTTCAGGGCCTGGCGGCGGCTGCTGGATTTCGGTGCATTCAAGGCCGCGTGTGCCAAGGGCGATGGCATCCCGCGCAGGCGTTGGTTGACCCGCTGAATATGCTCCCATGCCCGTTGGTGTTCGCTGTGGGCGTCCAGCCATTGTTGCCAGGCCGCTTGCTGGCGCGGGTTGAGTGGCCCTTGCTGCATTTCCATCAGCCAATGCACGGCCTGTTCGGCGATCTGCGTGGAAAAATTCGTGGCCGGGTTCATAGGGCGAAGTAGCAGCGCATGGCGGCTTTATTCAGGTGGCGTTTGACGGTGGCGATGGAAATACCCAGTTCCGCGCCGATTTGCGCGTAGGTCAGGCCATCGAGCTGCGACAGCAGGAAGGCGCGCTTGACCAGCATCGGCAGGCCGTCCAGCAGTTGGTCCAGCTCCATCAGGGTTTGCAGGATGATCGCCCGTTCTTCCTCGGATGGCGCCACCATTTCGGGCATTTGCGCCAGTGCGTCGAGGTAGGCGCGCTCCAGGTCCTGGCGGCGGTAATGGTTGAACAGCACGCGCTTGGCGATGGTGGTGAGGAAGGCGCGAGGCTCGATCAGCGTCGGAGTTTCACGGGCGGTCAGCACCCGGATGAAGGTGTCCTGAGCCAAATCGGCGGCGCTTTCCGGGCAGCCGAGCTTGCGTCGCAACCAGCCGGTGAGCCAGTGGTGATGGGCGTGGTATAGGGTTTCGACGGTGTTGGACTGTTGCAACACGAACACTCCGACAGCATGGCTATGCTTTAGAGAACAAGAATTGTTCGCATTGTAGGGGTGGGAAGGTTATTCAGCAATCCGAAAGCATGCGTTCTCTTTTGCTTATGAGAATATTTATCATTAATATTGCGGCCTGACGATTCTGGCGCGCCTTGATGAAACGCAAAACCTCTCTTCCCGTGTCCTACCGCCTTGCCGTGACTTCGCGGTTATTGGCGGCTGTTGTCGGCGGCTATCTGCTGGCCTCGCTGGCCAGCGTGTGCATGGCGTTGTGGCTGCCCACGAGCCGCGCCGATGCGGTGATCAGCGGCATGCTGAGTTCGTTTGTGTTCTACCTGCTGGCGGTGATTTGGTGTTTTGCCTGCCGCAGCGCCTGGCGTGCCTGGGTTGGTGTGCTGCTGCCCAGCGCGGTATTGGCCGCTTTTGCCGGGTTGGCGTACTGGATGGCGCGCACATGAAAGAAGGTTTCCGTCAGGCCATGGCCTGGTTGCACACGTGGGCCGGGTTGATCTTTGGCTGGCTGCTGTTTGCGATTTTTCTGACCGGTACCTTGTCGTATTTCAAGGACGAAATTACCCACTGGATGCAGCCCGAGGTACAAGCTCATCCCATCGACGACGCCCGCAGCCTTGCTGTCGCCCAGGCATGGCTGCAACAACAGGCACCGACTGCCGCCCGCTGGTTTATCGATTTGCCCGATCACCGCGAACCCAGCCTGACGGTGTCGTGGCAAGCCAAGGTCGACCCCGGCAAGCGTGGCGACTTCACCCAAAAGGTCCTTGATCCGGTCAGCGGCCAGCCCGTGCAGGCCCGGGAAAGCATGGGTGGCGAATTCTTCTACCGCTTCCACTTCCAACTGCAAATGCCGCACCCGTGGGGTCGCTGGCTGTCGACCATCAGCGCGATGGTGATGTTTATCGCGCTGATCACCGGGATCATCACCCACAAGAAAATCTTCAAGGACTTCTTCACCTTCCGCCCGCGCAAGGGCCAGCGCTCCTGGCTCGACGGGCACAATGCGGTTGGCGTGCTGGTGTTGCCGTTTCACCTGATGATCACCTACAGCAGCCTGGTGATTTTCATGAGCATGGTCATGCCGGCGAGCATCGTCGCCTCATACGGCAACGACACCCGGGCGTTCTTCAATGATGTGTTTCCGGCCACCGACAATGCGCCGGCCCTCGGCCAGCCGGGGCAGTTGGTGCCATTGGGGCCGCTTTACGATCAGGCGCGGGCACAGTGGGCGGGCGGGCATGTCGGCCGGGTGGTGGTAAATAATCCGGGGGATGTGAACGCCTCGGTCAAGGTCATGCGTGCAGGCGCCGACCGTGTGGTGCATGACTTTGGCAGCACGGTGTCGTTCAACGGCACCACTGGCCAGTTGCTGCGGGTCAGTGGCGATCAATCCTTGCCCCAGGTGATTGGCGGCAGCTTCTACGGTTTGCACATGGGGCATTTCGCCGGGCCGGTGTTGCGCTGGCTGTATTTCATCTGCGGCCTGGCGGGCACGGCGATGATCGGTACCGGGCTGGTGATGTGGCTGGGTAAGCGCCAGCTCAAGCATGTAAAAAGCGGGGTAATGCCGTTCGAGCTGCGGCTGGTGGAAGTGCTGAACATCGCCAGCATGTCTGGCTTGATGATCGCCATCGCGGTGTTTTTCTGGGCCAATCGTTTGCTGCCAGTGGGCTTCGCCGGACGTTCGGATTGGGAAGTGCAGGCGTTCTTTGTCGCCTGGGGATTGACGGTGTTGCACGCGATTTTCCGTCGTGGGCGCCAGGGCTGGGTCGAGCAATTGAGCCTCGGCGCCGTGCTGTTTATCGGCGTGCCGTTGCTCAATGCCTTGACCACTTCGCAGCACCTGGGCGTGTCCCTGGCCAAGGGTGACTGGGCCATGGCCGGTTTCGACCTGACGTGCCTGGGCAGCGGCGTGTTCCTTGCCTGGGCTGCCTGGAAAATGCAGCGTCGCAACGTCGCCCAGCCCAAGGCCGAACGTGCTCAATCGCTGGTCTTCAAGGGTGAGGTGAACTGAATGTTCCTGGCCTTGTTGCTGTGTTACACAGGCTTCACCGCGCTGTGCATGTCCATGGACCGTCATCATGGCGAACTGCTGCGCCGCAAGCTGTCGACCGGTCGCCGCGTGGGTTTGCGCGCCGCCGGCTGGGCGCTGTTGATTGTTTCAATCTGGCCAGCAGTGCACGCCACCGGTTGGGCCCAAGGCCTGGTGGAATGGTGCGCGGTGTTGATGCTCAGTGCGTTGCTGTTGGTATTGCTGTTGCCGTATCGGCCAAGGCTGGCCTTGACCCTGGCAGGCATTGGCCTGCTGGCTAGCCCGGTTGCAGCCTTCGCAACCCTCTGAGCACACCTTGATGATCAGCACCCCGCCAGAATCCCCAGAGCACCAGCAGGCTGAGTCGGCGGGTGGGCGTGCGCATTTCCTGCAGGTGTTTTTGTCCCAGCGTTCGCAGATGGAGGCGCTGGTCAGCCGGCGCGTGGGCTGCCGTGCGACTGCCGCTGACCTTGTGCAGGATTTGTTCCTGCGCTTCTGGCGGCGACCCTTGGTGCAGGTCGAAGAACTCAGCACCTACCTGCTGCGTTGCGCCGGCAACATCGCCATCGACCACCTGCGCAGCGAAGGTGCTCGGGTGCGCAGCAGCGAAGGCTGGCTGCCGGAACAGCAGGATAACCAGGGTTGCGAACCCCAGGCAGCGCTGGAAGCCGGCAATGATTTGCGCCACGTCGAGGCGGCCTTGCGCAGCCTGCCGGAGCGCACCCGGCAGATTTTCCTGCTCAACCGCATCCACGGCCGCAAGTACGCGCAAATCGCCAAGGCCATGGGCCTGTCCCAAAGTGCCGTGGAAAAACATATGATGCGCGCCCTCGAAGCCTGCAAAGCCAGCCTTCGTGAACCTCCAACTCCACGCTCGCCAGGGAAAGCACCGTGATCACGACCGCCAGCGTCTCCCCGACGCCCGACCAGGAACAGGCCGCACTGGCGTGGCTGAGCCTGTTGCACGACCAGCCGAGCAGTGGCGACCAGGCTACGTTCAGCCGCTGGTTGCGGGCCGACCCGGCCCACGTCGAGGCCTACGCCCAGGCGCAGGTGCTGTGGGAATTGAGTGAGGTGCCCGCGCGCAAATTGGCCGATGAGGAGGCCTTGGCGTTGCAGGGGTATTTGAACGCGATGAATACCTCCAGGCGCTCAAATGTGCGCCGATGGTCTGGCGTATTGGCCATGGCCGCGTGCTTGCTGTTGATGGTGTCCATCGGCGCCGGTTGGCAGCCGTCGCGCTGGATTGACGACTTTGGCGCCGATTATGTGAGCGCGCCGGGCGAGGTGAAGACTGTCACCCTGGCGGACCAGACCAGGGTCACGCTGGATGCAGACAGCGCCATCGCGGTGGATTTCAGCCATGGCGAGCGGCACATTCAGTTGCGCCGGGGGGCCGTTTTTTTCAGCGTGACCCACACCGGCGAATCCTTTGTGGTCGAGGCGGGCAGTGGTGAGGCACGGGTGCTGGGCACGCAGTTTGAAGTGCGCCTGCAACCGGCGGGCGCGCAGGTTACGGTGTTGTCGGGGCGGGTGGGGGTGACGCCGTCCAGGCACGGTCAGCAACAGGTCCTCACGGCTGGCCAGCAGGTGGCCTACGCCGACGGTATTGCCGAGCAGATGCATGCGGTCGACAGCGAGTCGCGCCTGGCCTGGCGCGACGGTTGGCTCAACTACTACAAGGCGCCGTTGGCCGACGTGGTGCAAGACCTGCAACGCTACTACCCCGGCCGCATCCTGCTGCTCAACGACGAACTGGGTACGCGGCGGGTCAGCGGCAGCTTCCCGAGCAAGGATCCCCAGGCGGTGCTGAACGCCCTGCAAGCGGTGCTCGGGTTTGAGCAACACAACGTGTTCGGGCGGATGATCGTGGTGCGCTGAGTTGCGCTACTTCAGCGCGGCCATGATCGCCTCGGGGTTGTATTCGCGAATCAGCGTACCGTTCACGTCTACGAATGGAATCCCGCCGCCGCCCAGCGCCTCATAGGTCTTGCGCGCCTGGGCGTCTTTCTCGATGTCCAGGTTCTGATAAGGAACGCCTTTCTTGTCCAAAAAGCGCTGGATCTGCTTGCAGTAGCCGCACCACTCGGTGGAATACAGCACCACGCGAGCCGAGGCGCGGGTCTGTTCGGGCACCACCTGCGAAGGGTTGAACAGGCGCTCGATCTTGCCCCAGTTCTGGAAAACCACCACCACCAGCAACACCAGCAGGACTTTCTTCAAAACCCCGCCGAGCATCAGTTGCGACGCTTGAGCTGGTCAGTCAACTGGGTCGGCAGGCCCTTGATGATCAAGGTGCCGGCGACTTCGTCGTATTCGATCTTGTCGCCCAACAAGTGCGCTTCGAAGCTGATGGACAGGCCTTCGGCGCGCCCGGTGAAGCGACGGAACTGGTTGAGGGTGCGTTTATCGGCCGGGATTTCCGGCGACAAGCCGTAGTCCTTGTTGCGGATGTGATCGTAGAAGGCCTTTGGCCGGTCTTCATTGATCAGCCCCGAGAGTTCTTCCAGGCCCATCGGCTCGCCGAGCTTGGCCTGGCTGCTGGCGTAGTCGACCAGGGTCTTGGTCTTCTCGCGGGTGGACTCTTCCGGCAGGTCTTCGCTTTCCACGAAGTCGCTGAAGGCCTTGAGCAGGGTGCGGGTTTCGCCCGGGCCGTCGACGCCTTCCTGGCAGCCGATAAAGTCGCGGAAGTACTCCGAGACCTTCTTGCCGTTCTTGCCTTTGATAAAGGAGATGTACTGCTTGGACTGCTTGTTGTTCTGCCACTCGGAGACGTTGATCCGCGCGGCCAGGTGCAGTTGGCCGAGGTCCAGGTGGCGTGAAGGCGTCACGTCCAGTTGCTCGGTCACAGCGACGCCTTCGCTGTGGTGCAGCAGGGCGATGGCCAGGTAGTCGGTCATGCCTTGTTGATAGTGGGCAAACAGCACGTGGCCGCCGGTGGAAAGGTTGGACTCTTCCATCAGTTTTTGCAGATGTTCAACTGCAATTCGGCTGAAGGCGGTGAAATCCTTGCCGCCGTCGAAATATTCCTTCAACCAGCCGCTGAACGGGTGCGCGCCGGACTCGACATGGAAAAATCCCCAGGCCTTGCCTTGTTTGGCGTTATAGCTCTCGTTGAGGTCGGCAAGCATGTTCTCAATCGCGGCGGACTCGGCAAGTTCGGAGTCGCGGGCGTGAAGAACTGCGGGTGTGCCGTCGGGTTTTTTGTCGATCAGGTGGACGATGCAATGACGGATCGGCATGGGCTTCTCGGCTGGTTGAGCGGGAGCGGTCGGCCTCCCGGAAAAGTCGGCCAGTGTACCGCACCCGCTGGCGATGGCGGTGTTCGGAGGGCGTTTAGGCGGCTCTCCGACGGTCCATATGCCTTTTTTTCACGGTTTAGAGCGATAAAGCTGACCAAATGGGTATGTTGAGGCGGATATTTCCCCGTCTCTGTGCTAGTTTTGCCCCGTCTTACGCGATGTCTCGGCGTTAAGCGTGCATTCAGCATCTGTCAGGTCGAACCAAACCCGGTTTCAGGTATCTATAACCCCGATCTTCGTGGTTATAGCCCTAGGGTGCCAGGCCTTGATGGCAGGGCTCGATGGCTGACACTGCACTCTGCAATCCAAATGAATTTGATAGGGAAGGAACACCACAATGGCTATTACTAAAGACCAACTGATCGCTGACCTGGCTGAAGCTGTAGACGCGCCGAAAACCACCGTGCGTGCACTGCTGGACCAACTGAGCCAGATCGTTGCTGATCAGCTGGAAAACGGCGGCGAAATCACTCTGCCAGGCGTTGGCAAATTGAAAGTGACCGAGCGTCCTGCCCGTACTGGCCGTAACCCTTCGACTGGCGCTGCCATCGAAATCGCTGCCAAGAAAGTTATCAAGCTGGTTGTGGCCAAAGGCCTGACCGACGCTGTTAACAAGTAAGACGCAGCAAAAAAAACCGTGCTCCGGAGCGATCCGGGCACGGTTTTTTGTTGCCTGCGATTTTGTATTACCTGTAGGAGCGGGCTTGCTCGCGAAAAACGTCAACGATAACGCGGGCATTCTGGAGAAGCGCGGTGCCCTTGCGTTCTTCGCGAGCAAGCTCGCTCCTACAGGGATCTGGGTTGTTTAGTCCTTGCGCGCCCAACGCTGGCGCCACACCTGTTGCTCGCTCGGGGTCTGGAAGGTCCAGGCGACGAAGCGGCTCTGCTTCTGGCCCTGGGACATCTCCACCACCTGGCTTTCCAGTACACCGGCCTTTTTCAGCGCAGTCTGGATCGCCGGCAAGTTCGACGCCTTGGACACCAGGGTGCTGAACCACAGCACTTTATGTTGGAAATGCGCGCTTTCAGCGATCAGTTGCGTCACAAACCGCGCCTCACCGCCTTCACACCACAATTCCGCCGACTGACCACCGAAGTTCAGTACCGGCAACTTGCGTTTCGGATCAGCCTTGCCCAATGCACGCCATTTGCGCTCGCTGCCCTTGGTCGCTTCATCCATCGAGGCGTGGAACGGCGGGTTGCACATGGTCAGGTCGAAACGCTCGCCCGGCTCCAGCAGGCCCAGCAGGATCTGCTTGGGGTTGGTTTGCTGGCGCAGCTGGATGGCCTTGTTCAGCCCGTTGGACTGCACAATCGCCTTGGCGGCGGCCACGGCGGTCGGGTCGACTTCCGAGCCAAGGAAGTGCCAGCGGTACTCGCTGTAGCCAATCAACGGGTAAACGCAGTTGGCGCCCATGCCGATGTCCAGCACCTTCACCGGCGCACCACGCGGGATCACGCCTTCGTTGACGCTGGCCAGCAGGTCGGCGAGGAAGTGCACGTAGTCCGCACGGCCTGGAACCGGTGGGCACAGATAGTCAGCCGGGATATCCCAGTGATTGATGCCATAGAACGCCTTGAGCAACGCCCGGTTGAACACCCGCACCGCGTCGGGGCTGGCGAAGTCGATGCTTTCCTTGCCGTACGGGTTGATGATCACGAATTGTGCGAGTTCCGGCGTGGTCTTGATCAGCGCCGGGAAGTCGTAACGGCCCTGGTGGCGGTTGCGCGGGTGCAAGGTGGCTTCTTTCCGGGGCACGACGGCCTTGGCCGGCGTGGTGGGTTTTGGCTTCTTGCGCGGTGCTTTGGGTGTGCTGGGGGCGGTCATGGGCTGCGTCGATTCTGGGGTTTGGCTCAAAGTGGCGGGCATTGTCCCACATTCCTGAGTCGGACTCGGTCAAATGTGGGAGCTGGCTTTTGTGGGAGCCGAGCTTGCCCGCGATGCAGGCGACTCGGTCCAACTGACAGGCCGAGGCGTCTGCATCGCAGGCAAGCCAGCTCCCACAAGGGCCGGCCCTACATTGATCGGGTTTGCAGCGGCCAAAAAAAGAGACCCGAAGGTCTCTTTTTTCACACGGGCTGCCCCTTACAGGCTGGAAATCCGTGCATGTTGCTCGGCCAGTTTGCCCAAAGCCTGTTCAGCCTCAGCCAGCTTGGCGCGTTCCTTGTCGATGACCTCCGCCGGCGCCTTGTCGACGAACGCCGCGTTGGACAGCTTGCCGCCCACCCGTTGCACTTCGCCTTGCAGGCGCGCAATTTCCTTGTCGAGACGGGCCAGTTCGGCGCCCTTGTCGATCAGGCCGGCCATTGGCACCAGCACTTCCATCTCGCCAACCAGTGCGGTAGCAGACAGCGGTGCTTCGGCACCTGCGGCCAGTACGGTGATCGATTCCAGCTTCGCCAGCTTCTTGAGCAACGCGTCGTTCTCGGTGAGGCGACGCAGGTCCTCGCTGCTGGCGTTCTTCACAAACACCGCCAGTGGCTTGCCCGGGCCGATGTTCATCTCGGCGCGGATGTTGCGGGTGCCCATCATCAGGGTCTTGAGCCACTCGATGTCGCTTTCGGCGGCCTCGTCGATGCGTGCTTCGTTGGCCACCGGCCAAGGCTGCAGCATGATCGTCTTGCCATCTTTACCGGCCAGCGGCGCGAGGCGCTGCCAGATTTCTTCGGTGATGAACGGCATGAACGGATGCGCCAGGCGCAGCGCCACTTCCAACACGCGCACCAGGGTGTGACGGGTGCCGCGCTGACGTTCGATCGGCGAGTTCTCGTCCCACAGCACGGGCTTGGACAGTTCCAGGTACCAGTCGCAATACTGGTTCCAGATGAACTCGTACAAGGCCTGCGCCGCCAGGTCGAAGCGGAACTGGTCCAGTTGGCGGGTCACTTCGGCTTCGGTGCGCTGCAACTGGGAGATGATCCAGCGATCCGCCAGGGACAGCTCGATGGCCTCGCCGTTCTGGCCGCAGTCTTCGCCTTTATCCAGCACGTAGCGCGCGGCGTTCCAGATCTTGTT
>Ga0247816_10000305_pt1 | contig 29432 bp, 30 predicted proteins | sample UWRJL209509C1_FD_179930 | JGI IMG/M metagenome (GOLD analysis project Ga0247816, IMG submission 179930) | Plant litter microbial communities from Arlington Agricultural Research Station in Wisconsin, United States - UWRJ-L209-509C-1 | ecosystem: Environmental > Terrestrial > Plant litter >...
ATTACCTTTCCGACACATAACAGCATCACAAAATCTCCGCTGATCGAAGTTAAGGGAACCTGCGAACCGGAGACATTAGTCGCTACGTATAACAACGGTATATTTGCTGGCTCATCAATGTGTACTGTCGACGGTGATTATGCGACAACCCTACAGCTGCACGTTGGGGCAAATATTTTGCAGTCTCAAAATTACGACGGCCTCAACCAACCAGGACCTGTCACCAATCAGGTCACGATCGCCCTTCAGTTAGATACTGCAGTCACGTCCACCCCCAACCCAACAACACCAACGGATATTCCCGAGGTCGCAATTAAACCGACCGATATTAGTGTCGACCCTTCACCCCCCGTCACAACACCAGCCCCACAGCCGGCCGAAAATCCCTGCTACCAGATGCCAAAATCTTCACTGACATCATCGAAAGCGCCCATTATCTTCGTTAGTTGTGTCGATCGGACTATCTTTGCCAACGAAACACTAAGCCTCCCCGTCATTATTAGTGGTGGGCAGGCACCTTTTGCACTTTCAATCGATTGGGGCGACAGCGTCACTGATCTCAAGAGTGTCATAGATAATAGCTATCACACATATCAACACATTTACCGACAGACTGGACCTGTTGCTGTGACACTAGAGACAACTGATAGCCGCGGCGACACGTCATTCCTGCAGACAGTCGTACAGGTTAACGGTGAACACGCAACTGCCGGCTCAACCTTCGGTAATATCTCGAGTGGCCTAAATAACATCTGGACCGAGGCGCCGGTACCCCTGTACTTTGCGGCACTCGCCCTGGTACTCGGATTTTGGATTGGCGATATTTTCCAACGCTACTTCAACAGCAAAAAACCAAAAGCTTCTAATCGCCGCCGTCACGCCTAGCGCGCACTCAGTAAGTATTCAGTAACGTACTAATACCCGATAAAGTAGTCGGTCTTGATATGCTTTGCACCCAAGGCAGCCAGGTGCTTCTTGGTGCCATCAATCATAGGTGGTGGACCAGAGATGTAAGTTGTCCGCTTTGCAACATCAGATACATTCTGACTGATCGATTCTTTAGTGATAAATGGCGCGTTAATATGCGTCCAAGCTTGCGGTAGCGCTATCGGTGTATCCGATTTTGTAATCACGAATACCTTCACACCAGATGCAACTAGGATGTCTTCATAGGCAAGCTCACCGATATGTGCGATTGAGTAGAACAGGACGATATCACGTGCTTGGTTAGAACGCTTCAGATGCTGCAGGTGACTTATAAACGGCGTAATACCAATGCCACCAGCAACGTAGAGCAGTGGCTGTGTCCTGTCTTTAGGAAGGGTAAAATCACCATTAATGCCAGTTGTGGGTAAGACGTCACCTTTCTTTAACGTGCGTAAAGCTTTCTTTAATGAGCTAGACGGTTCATAAAACTTAATGCCAAGGCGCAGCGTATCTTCGCCAGGCGCCGATGTCAGACTAAATGAACGTCGATTGCCGCGCAGATCATCCTTGTGTGGCACCTGGATCTCCACATATTGACCAGGCTGGTGTATCAGTGGACGCGAAGGCTTAAAAATAAATTCATGTGTTGTCGGGGTCAGCTGTTTTTGCTCAACAAACGTTAATTGTAATGAACGACGACGTGTAAACCCGAAGGCGATCAGGTTACCGACCAGTAACGCCAACGCTGGAGTCGTCGTAAAGTCGCCCAAGTGAATTGGAATTGCAAACAGAGTCGCTACAACAACTGCTTCCAGAATTTGCTGCCATCTTTTACCTGGCAATGTCAGTGGTTCGGTCAACATAAAGCTCGAGAAGAACAAGATTGGCCATGACAACCACAGCACCAGACTCTCACCGAAAGTCGCGCCCTCACTAACCAGCAGCGCGATCACGAGCACCGAGGCCACACCCATAAACGTTCCACTCGATGGCACACGGCGTGTCTTTTGGATAATGGCGAACCCAAGTAGGAATGTAGCCGGGATCAATACCGGCGTTCCAACCCACCATGAGGCGTAAGTTAATCCTGTTACACCAACAACAAATGTTGCCAGTGCGGCGGCATTAAAAACATGTCGGCCACGCCACACTAACAAGAACTTCGAAGCTCCGGCAATAATACCAGTGATGAGTAACGCCGCCAATCCGGTCAATTCAAGTGTCGGCGTAAAGATGAAGAAGAGGATCATTGCCGTAATGAATGATGATTCAGTGTGAACGCGTACACCAAATATCAGTCCAAACAAGAGGCTGGTCAAAAATACCGAGAACCCAAGCACTGCGACACTGGCCAGCATTGCCAGTGGTGAATAGGCAATGACGCCTAGTAGTGACAGGATAATTGCCACCACAAAAAGAATTGTTAGTGACCCTGAAACGACTTTGTACATTGAATAGCGGTTGAGTAAATTATTAAGCATTACTACAATTTTCCGTCAAAGGCATATGAATAGTCAATAGAGCCGTCAGAATGCATGCGCAGATAATCAAATGTGTATGACGTCGCCAGCACTGCCGGCTCGGCAAAAAAGAGGGCAGTTGCTAGACCGTCAGCCACTATCGCCTCATCCGCAACTACCCACGTCGCAATAATTTCTTTGGTCGGTACGGCCAGGTGGGGATCGAATATATGATGTAGCCCACGCCCCCACGATCGACGGTTAGTCGCCGAAGCGCAGAGACTTTTGTTCTGTATATCAATGACACCGATGATTTTGGCCGGGTCACGCGGATCTTCGAGTCCCACTCTGTTTTCCATCACACCCTTGTGTCTCAGATCGCCGCTGGCATCAACGATATAGTTAGTCATGCCATCTTCGTCCAAAAGGTTGCAAATAATATCAACAAGATAGCCTTTGCCTGCAGCGCCGACATCTAGCACAATCGGCTGGATTGTCGTTAGCACGGGATCATTCCATTCCATGACATCATCCCATAACGGAAGCTGTCGCTGGTCTTTGGGCTGCAGCGAATACGTCGCATCGTAGCCAGCCCGTTCCATCATTTCACCAATCAGTGGTGTGACTTTACCACTAGTCAGATCGTATAGCCGGCGGTAGAGAGCAAATAACTTGCCGGCGTCCACAGGAAAGGTAAAGCTCCCCTTTTCTTTTGCCATGCTCGATACCAGCGATTTACTTTGAAACCGCGAATAGGTAGTATCGAATAGTTGAATGCGCTGATATATCCGATCAATCAGATTTTGACGAAGTTCGGCTTCAGTTTCAATGACCCACTGTGTTCCGAGTGCTTCGAACGAAAGACTATGCTTTGGCATCAGATTTAATTTGATCAAGCGCAGCATTAAATCCGTTTGAGGTCAGTGATGATCCGGCCACGCGCGATAGCGAAACTTCATCAACATTCTTGCCGACAACGAGACTTTTGTAGCCGTTTGCAAAGTCATCCTGATAGCCACGGGCTTCACCAGACGTCGCATTTTCAACCAGGCTGGTGCTTGTAATGACACCTCCAGCAATCGTGACTGTTAGTTCGATCGATTCACGACCACCCGGGCTTGAATAGCTCCCGGTAGCACTGTAGGTGCCGTCTTTGTAATTGCTCACATCTGTGCTTGACGAAGTGGTTGTATCAGTCGTTGTAGTTGGTGGCGTCGCCGGTTCATCGGTTGTTGTTTCGGCGGTTTGCTTGTCTGAGTTTTGTGTATTGATAACAATAATAGCCGTTGCAACAATCCCGATAAGTACGATAACAATAAGGGCAGTAATACCTGGGTGAATTTTTCGAGCTGGTTGCATTGGCATGGACTCCTTTTTATACTTTCACTTACTATAATAGATTTTACTGATATCCGGCTGAGTTATAATTTCAGCAACTCCCAAGATTTGCCTGCTACACTAAATAGATATGTTTTCTTCAATTAAATTATTCCGTATTTTCTATATTAGCCTGATTCTTACGCTGATTGTTGTGATTGTGAAGTACACATTTCACGAGCTAGGCTGGGAATTAATCGAGCAAACGTCCCTACATAATAGCGTCATCTCAAGCGTGACTTTTGTGATCGGGTTTTTGCTATCGGCCACAATTGCCGACTACAAGGAGTCAGAGCGCATCCCTTCAGACTTCGCCTCCAACCTTGAAGATATGTACGACGATGCCGCCAGTATCCACACCGCCTACCCGGTATTCGATATCGATGCCTTCCGCGGACAACTACACACCATCGCAATCGGATTTAGCCGCGATGCCCGCAAAAAATCATACGATGCACGCCAAGATATTCGCAAGCTCAGCCCATTCTATGCAGCCATGGAAGTCGGCAAAGTTCCGCCCAACTTTATCGTTAAATTAAAACAGCAGCAGACTCAGCTGCTACGCAGTCGTCAACGCGTTAACTACATTCAGCGCATTAAGTTTATTCCGTCAGCAACTATCCTTGCTCGTTCAATTGTAATCGGTGTCATCGTACTGTTAACACTCACCAATATCGATCCATTCTACGGTGGATTGGTTATCTCGGCGATTATCAGTTTTATCCTGATCTACATGCTCATCCTCATTAGGACCATTAGTACACCGTTCCACGAAGCCGGCAAGACGCGCGATGACGTCAGCCTATTCTTGGTACACGATGCGGCAGAGTACCTGGCAAAAAAGCCACGAACAAAATAACTATCAATCAATATTATTGATCAATAACGTGTTGATCGAATGATCGCTGCAGTGCTTGAAAGTCTTTTTTTAAAGATAAGGTATCGTTACTCGTCGATTGAATAAAACCACCCTGCTTTGGTGCGACGATATCTCGCACAATCCTAAATAGCAAAATCGGCTTTGGTGTTTGAACGATTTCAGATAAGCTTTGTAATTTATCAACAAACAATTTGACGTCCTTTTTTTGATGCGGTGTTTGCTGCGGTGAAATCGTCCGAATGATCAGTTGCGCAATAACAAGTAGCACGATACTCACAACAACTAGAACGAATACAGGCACAGCCAGTAGTAGCCACCAAGCGCTGAGGGTTAACAGCCACACCATCAAACCAAGCGCCACAATATCAACACAGCCAATAATAATTGCGGCCGGCAAATACATACGCTTGGCAAACTCGGTACCGATTGCACGAATAACAATAACTGAATGTTTCATATTACTTCCTACCGACTGCTTTCTTTTGAAATAGTGTTTTTAATGACAGGCGGTTGGTGTATTCCAGTGCGCCGTAACGGAACAGACGAATCGAAATTGCTAGCGCGATAATCGCTGACACACCCAGAATCGAAATACCCAGGATTGCATCTGGCACACTCAGGTTGCCGACGGCATTTCGCAACATCAATGGGATTGGCGCAGTCAATGGGAAGAATGACAGGATGCGCACAATCATCGAGTCAGGACTCGATACAAACAATGTCACCGCATACAGTGGGCCGAACAAGAACAGCATCACTGTTCCAAAGAATCCGGATGCTTCCTTTGCGGTTGGCGTCGCCGCACCAATCGCCACTAGCAATCCGGTAAATAATAGGAAGCTCGTCACAAATAGTAGTGCACCAATTGTAATACGAACTGGATCGAGTGGAATATTTGTGAGGTCAAGATTTGGAATCGCCAGGGCATCCCTAAATAACAGATAGGCTATCAACACCGGCACAATAATCACCAGCATCTGAATTCCCGCCAGAACAATTAACGACAGAATTTTGCCGATAATCAGCGTTCGAGCTTGAATCGTCGTGAGGATCATTTCGATGACGCGGTTTTCTTTTTCTTCAGTAGTACTCGTCAGCATTTGGTTACCGAACATCGCAATGAGGATATAGAACAAGATCAAGAACACGCCCGGTGCGATCAATTCCTTAAATCCGTCATAGGCCTTGCCGTCTTTGAACATCGTCGCCTGGAAACTTACTTTATCCTCCAAGATTGCCCGAATTTCAGGTGTCGCATTGGCTTCACCAGCTTGTTTCAATAACGCATCAGCAACTGCTTGATAGCGATTGTTTTCAAACAGACCGATGTTCTTGGCGTATACCTCGACTTTATCTTTGGTGACATCGGCTGGATAATAGATATAGGCATCAAGCGTTCCGGCCTTAACTTTATCGATCGTCGCCTGTTTGTCAGTGACGGTCGTTGCCTTTAATTGAGCCAACGTTTCGGGATTAATTAACTTACTTTCGTCAGTCACCGCAAACGAGAACGTCTGATCTTTCATGTTTTCGGCGGCATCGTTCGTCGCTTGATTTGAGAAAAAGATGATCGCAAACACCACGCCAATAATGACCGGGAATGATAGAGCAGTAATCCAAAAAGATTTCTTTTTAAGCGTTCGTCGAACTTCAAAACGGAATACCGTACCAAGATTATGCATTAGTTGTCCCCTTCAATGTCTTCGTTTTCGTCGCTATATACCTGAATAAAAATGTCATCGAGTGACGCGCCGTCAAATAGGGCTTTTACCTGCGCGATAGTTCCGTAAGCTCGAGCTTTTCCGTCTTTTAGCAAGATGATCCGATCACAAAGTCGCTCCACCTCTTCCATCTGGTGCGTAACAAATATAATCGTCGCGCCTTTTTCGCGGTGCTCTTCGATAATGTCCATCAACAGACGACGGTTAACTGGGTCAAAGCCTTTCGTTGGTTCGTCCAAAATGAGTAGGCTTGGGTTGTGCATGATAGTGATCCCTAGTTGCACCTTCTGTTGTTGTCCACCAGATAGTTTGTCCAGTCGTGTTTCAGCCTTGTCCGCCAGCTTGACGCGTTCAAGGTACGCAACCGATCGTTCACGGGCTTCGGTCTTGCTAAGCCCATTCAGTTGCCCGAAATAAACCATAACATCAATGACCGATTCTTTCTTGTAGAGCCCCCGCTCTTCTGGCAAATAGCCCAACTGTAGCCCAGAAGAGACGGAGAATGTTTTGCCTCCAATCAATAACTCACCGCCCGTTGGCTGATAGATGCCCAGCAACGCTCGAATAGTTGTTGTCTTGCCCGATCCGTTACTTCCCAGAAATCCAAAGACTTCGCCTTTTTTGACTTGAAATGATAGGTCCTTGATGACAACTTTGTCGCCAAAACTCATCTTAAAATTTTGAATATCGACGATCGTCTCTGTTGCTGTAGATGAACTCATAGACCTCCAGGTATTTATGTTCCCAGTATACCAAATTAGCCCTTCTGGCGCAGGTTGTTCTATTTAATGCTATACAATATATAGTTCATATACTATACTTAGGTAAGTAATTTCGCTACATACGTTAAGATGTGTCGCGATATTTTACTTTTATTACATACAACAAGGAGTTATTTAATTATGTCAGAAGTTCTGATTGTTCTCGGAAGCGCCCGCAAGGGTCGTGTTGCCGAAAAAGTTGCCGAATACGTCAAGTCAGACCTCGCCAACCGCGAAGGTGTAAATGTAAAGATCGCTGATCTCAAGGAAATCGACCTTCCTTTCTTCGATAACGAGAACGCGCCTGCGTCTCCTGACTACGCTATCACCAACCCTCAGGCGATTGCGTGGAGTGAAATGGTCACTAACGCTGACAGCATCGTCTTTATCACCCCTGAATACAACCACACACTCAGCGCGATCCAAAAGAACGCCCTCGACACATTGGCTACTCAATGGGTCGAAAAGCCAGTTACGGCAGTCGCCTACGGTTGGAGCGGTGGTTCACTTGCTGTTGCAACACTCCGTGAAGTCCTGACTCACCTCAAGGCTGACCTAAAGCCAAGCATTTCACAGCTCGGATTCATGAAAGACCTCAACCCAGACGGTTCACTTCTTGACGAAGCTGGCGTTACTGCGCAGATCAAAACAACACTCGACGAAATTCTTTAATCAGAAATTCAGACAGTCACAAGAGACGCCCACTGTGGCGTCTCTTTTTGTCGTAATCTATCATAAATAATAGTGCTAAAATAAGGATATGACACAGATCAACGAAGGTTTTACGGGCAAGAGTGCCGCATCAGACGATCGCTTGCCTCCCGGACAGACTCAGGTCACCCAATGGCCCGTGCTTTCGTATGGACCAACTCCACAAATCGACAAGGCTGACTGGTCGCTGACAATTGACGGCGAAGTAAACTCGCCAGTCACTCTCGACTGGGAAGCTTTCAACAAACTCCCCCAAAGCACCCTGACAACAGATATTCACTGCGTGACACGCTGGAGTCGGTTTGGCATGGAATGGGAAGGCGTGCTGATTGATGACCTTATCGCCCTCGCTGGTGGCCTGACAACGAACGCCAAGTTCGCTATTGCCCACAGCTATGGCGGATACACGACCAACCTCCCAATCTGGGATGTGCAAGGTGGTCACGGCATGATTGCCACCAAAGCCGACGGCGAACCATTAACGCCCGAACATGGCGGACTAGCCCGTTCGTTCGTCCCACACCTATACCTTTGGAAAAGCGCAAAGTGGATCACTCGCCTGACATTTACCGCCAGTGATGACCCTGGATTTTGGGAAGTAAATGGCTACAATAACTACGGCGATCCTTGGAAAGAAGAACGTTACAGCGATGAGTATTAGCAACAACGACTGGGTTGATGCAACTGTTGAAAAAATCGTTATCGAAACACCATCGGTCAAAACATTTACCTTCAAACTCCCCCACGCCATGCACAATATTGCAGGGCAGCACTACGAGTTACGACTGACTGCAACCAATGGCTATCAAGCGGCTCGTCCGTATTCATCAGCCTCCGCCATGGCCAACAGTGACTTACTCGAACTCACGATTCAACACGTGCCAGGCGGCGAAGTAACCTCATACCTCCACTCCCAATTAAAAGTTGGTGACCCGATCCAAGCACGTGGTCCATTCGGCAAATTCTTTGTATGGGAACCTACCATGGAAGAGTCGATATTTTTAATTGCCGGTGGTGCCGGCGTCGTGCCGATGCATTCGATTATTACGTCGCATCGCGACTCCGGATCGACGGCCGAAATGAAATTACTGTATAGCGCTCGAACTTTCGATGACATTATCTACAAAGACGACTTCCTGGCCGCGCCAACTGTCGAGATTACCCTCACTAAAAACCAGCCAGCCGACTGGCACGGTCGACAGGGCCGGATCAACCAAGCAGCCATCAAAGAAATTCTTGATGGATTCTCGCAAACCCCCAGTATTTATATCTGCGGCATGAGTCCATTCGTTAATGCCGTGACGGATGGATTACTGACACTTGGCATTTCACCCGCAACAATTAAAACCGAAAGATTTAACTAATGAAACACAACTTTCCTCTCCTTCAACCAAAAATAATCCTCGGTATCGCTGCCCACCCCGATGACCTTGATGTCGGCGCCGGTGGCACGATCGCTGAATTTATTCGTCGCGGAGCCATCGTCCACTACCTAGTTTTAACCGATGGCAGCAAAGGCTCGGAAGATCCTGCAATGACATCCGAGAAACTTATCGCAATCCGCCGCGCCGAACAACAAAAGGCACTCGAGGTTGTTGCTGGTACATCTGTCACGTTCCTCGATTATCCTGACGGTGCACTTGAGATCACAATGGCGCTCAAAAAAGACATCGTTAAAGTCATCCGTACACTCAAGCCCGATGTCGTCATTACGATGGACCCGACTGTTGTCTACTCATCGAAAGCCGGTATCATCAACCATCCCGACCACCGCGCCGCTGGACAGGCAACACTTGATGCTATTTTTCCGCTCGCACGTGATCGCCTGACATTCCCCGAGTTACTCGAAGAAGGCCTGGAACCACATAAAGTCGCGAACGCACTACTTATAAACTTTGATACCAGTAACTATTCAGTTGATATCACCGACACTTTTGAACTAAAAGTTGCAGCCATCAAGGCACACACTAGTCAGTTCGGTGATCTCGAAGATTCAACCTGGCTGCGCGATATGGCGCTACGCCAAGGACAGCGCGCCGGCTACAGCTTGGCCGAATCATTTGTTCGTATAGACATCGCCTAAAGAAATACCCCCGACAGCTCAAACCTTGCGGTGAGCGTCGGGGGATCCGGTTAGTCTGATACTGAACTGTCGGATGATACTGCCTTCAGCTTGATAGGAATATCAAGCTGAGTCTTGGTTGGCGTAATGACAAGTTGCTCGTACTGCGTGATCGACACACCATCCAGCGTCACGGCAAGCTCTTTGTCGCCCACCATGGCCTGCTTGTTGGGGGTTTCTTTTACGCGTATGAATTGGCTCAGCTCTAGTCGCTTCAGTGCTGCCATGACCGCCTTGACGTTCTTGATTGTCACAGCCGGCGGAGTCAGCTTCCACTTCACCACACCGTGTGTGAACTTAACGGTCTTGGTGCTGCCGTCATTCGTCAGTTCGCTACGGTTTTGCTCGGCGTACAGCACGACCTCTTTGACCGTCGCGTTCAGGTCGGCGATGATCGGCTCCAATTCAAGCTTTGCCTTCTCGTTGAGCCTTGTTATCCGACGATCGAGTGTCGTCGAGATTCTGGTGCGCGTACGCTGTAACTGTGCAATATGTGCGATTGCGTTGTCGACCTCTTCCTTGGAGTTATATATAGATGCAGCCGGTGTTTTAGTCCGCCGCGTAGTAGCCATGTCACTTCCTTACTATTAAGGTTCAAGCTAGTACTAACCATTACTATTATACGCCTGGCTCACTTGACTCGTCGCTTCGTGTTCAATAGTTTGAGCATAAAGAGATGAGGACAGAGAGAAATGAATCACTGCACCACACCTCGATCGAATTCACGACGATGCAGTTGCAAGCGAGGCTTTTGCCAAGCAGCGACTCATTGCCCGACGTAAAAACGGATCTATTGCCACTTGGGCGTCTTGGTGTGACACTATGTCGACGGCGACCTGAGCATAAATGATTTTCCTATCTTTGTAATAGATATCGGTATATTGCTTGATGGTCGTGATCTCGATGGCCATGATTCATATTCTCTCTGTCAAAAGTCGTCGTTCACCACACGGTAAACGTAGGTTACTTGAACAAAGCTAGTTATAACAGATTAATAGGGTAATGCAAAACACAAGCGCAATAGTCAACATTGGTGGGGGAGTAATGTGACACAAAATTGCTTGACATTACTTTTTCAAAGCAATATGATGAATATAGTTAACTTTGTTAAGTAAACTAATAAGTCATTCTAAATAGTAGATTTAATTATCTCAGGAGCTCACAATGCAAGATTCAACAAAGACCAGCAAAACAGCAAGAACAGTACTGATCGTACTCGTCACGTTGATCGTCGGCGGTGCAATCACTTACCCGTTCGCACACATGATAGGTAAAGACTCAGTCAACCAAACAACCTCAACCAGCATGTCGACATCGACAACAACAAAGGCTGCTGACCTTCGTGCAACACTCAATAATCTCCTTCGCGAACACGTCACAACAAACCTAACTGTTAGCTATAACATCATCGATAATGCACCTGACGCCAAGCTACAAGCATCACTAGATGCCCAAACAGCCAACGCTGTTGCCATCGCAACTGCAGTCGGAAGTGTCTACGGCGACGAAGCAAAGACAGCCGTCACTGCGCCATTCGTTGAGCACCTGACACAATCTAACAACTACGCTAAAGCTGTTCACGCTGGCGACACGGCTGCTGAAGCGACCTCTCTCACTGCCCTCCAAGCAAGCCTGCGTGATGTAGCCAATGTCTTTAACAGTGTTATCCCTAGCCTGTCATCTGATACCCTTTATAGCGCGCTAAATGACCACGAAACTTTGATGAATAAGGTCGCTATGGCTTACCAGGCCGGTGACTACGCAATGGCTTACCAACTCGAAGCTGAAGCGCTTACCCAGATCTCTGGTGGTGCTGATGCAATCGCTGGTGGTATCGTTACCGCAAAACCTGAACTATTTAAATAATAGTTAGCCCTTCCCTCCACGAAAATACCCGCTAGCAATAGCGGGTATTTTATTTAGATGCCGTCCGGGTTGGACCAATCGGTTGCGAGGTCAAAACCAAATGGATGTTTGGCCGCAAATCCACCGGTATCGTAGACCTTCCCTAGTCCAAGGCTTGTTTCGACGATTGAGCACTTCGGGTAATTAGCATAGCTGGCGGCGATCAAAATATACCCTTGGGCATCGACTTTCGCGCCGTCAGGCCGAACCGAGTACGAACCACCTTGGCCACAACTTTGCATCACGACGCGCATGTTTAGGTCATAGTAGGTTTCACGGTGTTGCACGCCCTTACTATCGACAAATTGCTGCGCGCCCTTTGATTTCGTCAATCCACCACCATCGTTACGTAGACCAATAACCTCGGTTTGATCAGTCGCGTTGCGCGTGACGATGTTGGCGATCTCAACCCGAGACACTTCGACACCTTCTTTAATTTCTAGTTGATAGGCAATGCTACGAATACCGGGTACACCCTTATTTTGAACTGCTCGATACCCAATTGGTTGATCGGCGTCATAGACAATCTGATTACCGACCGGAATTTCTTGCTCGATCGAGACGGTTTGCTTGCCTTCTTTCCAGATACGAATCTGAAGGCCCGTTGTAATTAGGGTGTCTTGCGGTACAGAAACGCGTCCATTTTCACCAAGGACGATTCGCTTTTCTTTTAGCATCTCACCCACGGTTTTTGCCTGCGTACGAACCTCGGTTGTTTTGCCATATAAATCCAGTACGATCGGGATTGCCCGCGTAATCGTTAGTTGCAACCCAGCCCCGTCATTCACAAAGTCAGTTGAAGGTCGCAGATCTGTCGCGTCCTCGTCGTACATCGTAATATTGACATCTTCGGCAATCTGCCGAGCGGTTTGGTGGGAAGAGATAGTCTTCACACGTGTCGCACCATCGACTACAACGACCGGACGAGCGCGATAAATATTCACTCGGTAATCGGCGGCGATCAGCTTTTCGTTCACTGCCGGTTCGACTGTATCGCGAGCATCAAGTTCAATGTCTTGAGCTTTCAGTGCATCACCGATCGTCGCCTCTTTTGACAAGAATACTTTCTGTGTGCCGCGGTCATAGACAGTGACCAGTCGCCCCGTTTGATCCTGGGCGTTCGCAACACTACTCAGGCCGATAAAAGAAACGACAGACAAAGCGACCAACAGAATAAAGCGCCACACCATTTCAATCAATTATACCACTCGGCGAGCGTCTATTTATTCGAGAATGCCGTAGCCGACTAACCCTTTATCTATATTCGTTTGTAACGATTCCGATCGGATACGTAGTACCCCGTCACCCTCGTTACCACCAATAGTCACCAGTGTTTTGCTGTCATATGACAAGACTAACGCCGCATGTTCACTACTGTTGTTATCCGGTGTCTGTGATCCTATATAGAATACGACGTCACCTAGTTGTGGAATGTAATCGTCATCAACTGTCACGTAGCCATTAATATCCATGTAGTAGGTTTGCAAACTCTGCACGCCCGGAATGCGCCAGTAACCAGTTTCGTTACTAATGTTTGGACTATCGGCCTCGTTCATAATCCAACTAATAAAGTCGGCGCACCAGCTCTCTTTAAAACCTTCAGAGTATTTCAGGACGGTAGCGTCGTAACTTTCGGGCGATTTGGCATATTCTTGTTTTAGTAATCTGAATATCTTCGTTTGCAAAGGACTCAGTTTTGCGGCATCAACTGAAGCGAACGGATCTACTTCTTTTTTAGCCGCACTGGTACCAGCAACGTTCGTCGCTTCGCTGTCATTTTTAGGCGAAAAGATAGCGATACTCGCAACGATAAACAGTGCAACCAGCACAGCACCAATACTATATTTTCTCATTGGCTGAGTATGGCGCAGACGACTGATAATCTTCTGAAATTTTGTAGGCTTAGGATTAAATCGCGAGATGTGAGGCATTATGTATTAAGTTTACGCTTTTGAGCCATCAGACTGCAACTACAGTGTTTGCAGGAAGCGACCCAAGTCGTCGGGCGTATCTATGTAGGTTAATCGCTCCGGAGCATAGGTGTATCCGAGAATTGTTTCGCGCTCTTTACTATCCGGGCCCACAAGAATACGATACTTAGTTTCCATATTTAGCATGTCGACGTCGTTCATCGCATTACCAGCGACAAGAATATTGTGTTCATAGATGCCAAAGTATTTACACATGTACGATATTGCACGCGCCTTACTGACCTTGCTTTTCATGTACTCCAGCGCCCCGTCTTGGAACACAGCCTTGATAGAGCCACCTGTAAATTCAATTTTCAAGTTTTCAACATGAATAAAGCTTTTTAATTTAATCGAAACACTGCTAATCAGTTGCTTGTTGAGGTGTTCTTTGACATCAATAAGTGAGCCCGCATATACGTCGGCGTAGTGGCCTCGCTCTTGTCGTGTTTTCTCGACATCACTTGGCTCTGGGCACCAAATCTGCGCCTTGCGAGACAGGTCTGCTGGGTAAAAGGCCAAAAACTGCACCATGTCGATGTTGAGTCCGGTAAATTCAGTCAGTTTGTCGATGTCCTTTGGAGTAAACTCCGACTCGACGACAACCTTACCCCATTTATCGACAATCTTGGCACCATGCTCGACTGAAATAAGTGCTTTATCGCCAATGATAGTATCGAAGTGCTCACCAAGTGTTTCTTTCATACGTACATACGAGCGACCAGTCGAGATTGTCGTAATCACACCATGTTCACGGAGGTGCTTAAAGCCACGAATTACCTCATCTGGAATAGAGCTGCTGTGCGCGGCCGTAATAGTGCCGTCGATATCAAACACAGCCATTTGTGGAAGTTTGTAGATCGGTTGCCCACCATCATTCATATGTTTTTAAGCATAACAGCTTTGCATGACAAATTCTACGTACCGCAACACAAGACTATTGGTACTAGGACTGGCTAGCAATGACAATCCACAGGATGAAAAGAATCGGCCATATAACCGAGAAGTAATATTGCCATCGTCTTCGTTTCGCCTTGATGTGCGAAAGATACTAAGTCGAGTAAATCATTGCGGCTAATCCAATCACACCAATACCGACTATGGCCAAGAAAATAGAACCGCGTTAACGATTCTGTTTTAATAATTTCAGTTTGGGACAACGTCCTGTACGAAGTCGGGACTTTAATAGCAAAGCAAATTGACTGATCGATATATACTCAACATTAGCCCTGAGCGTACTGGTATAATCACACTAAAGCGTGGAACTCTATTTATTTTTTACCAGTTTTTATGTTCTTTACGACAATAACAATCGTGGCAATAAGCGCTCCAAGAGCAATGATAACGGGAAGTCCGATAATTACATAAAATAAGATCTGCATCGAGTTAGTATCGTTTACTGGAATTTTCTTGTCAATTAACAAATAATTTTGGTACCCCGGGCAGGATTTGAACCTACGACCTTAGGCTTAGAAGTCCCGAGCTTACAGCTATACCAGCAAATGTTACCGATGGGCTTCGGCTTGTAGGCGTACGTCGTAGAGCGTCTGCAATCGGCGCTATTGCCGTCATTTGTAGCCGTCAATAGTTCATTGTCACAAGTTAGACGTTACACAAAACTAGAAGATTAATCCTAAGTCAATATCGTCAGATTTTGGCAGGTATCTATCTATAATCTTGAGCTGATCTGACGACAATGAAGATAGGTTGCTAAATTCTATTTTGGTCTCGTCGATGGTAATTACCAACGGCTTGATCCACTCTATCTCTTCGAAGCTAAAGCCATATCTAAGTAGCCAAATCTCCGTCTCGTCAATTGTTGCATAACGTATATATTTACACATGGTCTCAGCTCTCGCATCACCAAACCGTGAGTGATATAAATCGAATGCAGCATAGAAAATATCCGCAAGATGAAATCCCCATACCTTGTCGATATAGTCGTAAGTATCATACATAACGCGATCATAGCCTACCCCGCCGATTGGAGTCCCCTGTTTGAATAGACCGTATCTAGGAAGATCCTTATTAGGCAGCACCTGAGCGGGCATAGTAAACATTGGCGTCATACTTGATATCTCATATCTATATCTTAAAGGTTCGGTATCTCGAATCGCTTCGAGCTCCTTACGTTCAGGAATTCTGGCAATATATGAAAACCTACCAGCAATGATTGACCTCAAGTTACGACCGCCTATTTGGGATATGAAAATATTAACCGCATTCTTTATAACTTCGGCTTCGCCAGGACTTAAATCTCTGTCCTTAACGTGTTGTTTAAAAATCGATTGAAAAGATTCAACTATCTTAGCCCTCATATCAAGAGCTAAACTATTGTAGACTTCATCTATGTGCTTACTACCGGAAAACAATACATCAAGTATCTCAACAACGCTCCTTGATGTATCCTCGGACCTCATTCGTTCTATTTGTGATTCGGTAAGGTTATATACATCATTTAGCTGCCCGTTCCTAATTGCCTGTTTGAATTCAGCCAACTCAACATCATCACTTTCGCTATCTACATCAATCTGAGAAACCTCAGACATAATGTTTTTGCGAGCCAAGATATTTCTTAGACTAGACATGCGACTAAGACCTATTATCACCTGACCGTAATCAAAAACCGGAAGTGTAGTACTTCTCCCTGCCCGGCCTATCAAGTTCTTAACCAATAACGGCTTTGATTCCTCTAACCTTTTCAGATAAACAATATCGAATGGCATATTCACACCCTGATAAAGTGTTGATGTCGCGAAACAAATTCTACAATATCCACTATTAATAAATTCCTCAATTAAGAAACGAGCCTGTAGTGGTAAGGAGCCGTGGTGAATAACAATTCCGCGTCCCAGCAGAGAGAGAAGTTCGGAGAAGAATGGATTTTTCTCGTTAGAACTTCCCCCTAGGAGTTCGCCTATTTTATCAATGAGAGACAAAGCGTGAACATTGTCTATATCTTTCAGACCAACTACATACTCGGACATGTCGTCTAGAGCTTCATTAGTGTAAATACTAGACTTAGGCACATATACGAGTACGGAGCCACCTAACGATAGGCACCTTTCGATAGGATCGTAATCAATAGCTACCTTTCTATCGCCTAATCGGTTTTTATCTATGGCAAAATGATGGTATTTCCTTTTACCATCTACACAAATAAAAACCTGTCCAACATTCCGGTAGGGATATGCGATACTATCGATTCCTGAATTATTTACGTCTGTTAGTTTGTTTCGCTTAAACTGAGCGTCAGGGTTATCTATATATGGTTGCGCAAAAAGTAGCCTTGCCTCTTGAAAGTTTTCATTTACCCTTCTAACTATCGAGTCAAAATAAATACCTCGCCTACCGTCTTCCTCAGCCATCTGTGCCTCGTCAAAAAGGACCGTACTAACCGAAAGTTTATCTTTAAGTTTAAAAAGATCCTTAACGCGTTCGGGTGTTAAAATAAATACATTTCTTTTAGCCATTTCCGTATTCACAACATCAGGGAATACCAGAACGTTAACGCGCATATTTTCTACGATTTTTAAAGTTCGCGTAAAGTATTCGTTGATGAGCGCACGCGATGGAACTACTATGACCATGTCATGCTCTTGGTGCAAAATAAGATCACGGAAAACGTGCGACTTACCCGTGCTTGTGGCTGATGAGAAGCTAAAAAGACGATTATCAGTAAGATTATCCATAAGATTTGCTTGTACGGGAGTGTAATGGTGACCAAATTTTGCAGCAATACTTAGACCAATGATATTGCTAAGTTCGCCCCTGAGGTCCTCGTCTTCAAGTAGATTATCTTTAAAATATAATCCCATTAAGTTTAGAATAGTCCTCTCGTACTTTTCAAAAAGAGTCGGCTGATATAGCTTTACATAACTAAGTATTTCTAAATCCCCATAATCCACTGGACCTTCGGTCTGTAGATTGTCCATTATGGTCAATACAAGCGTCTCGACTTCGTCTCCGTACTGAATTATAGAAAGCAAATCAGCCATTTATATCCACGGCAATAATCAATAATGCTTCGTGTTCAAGTAAAGAATTAAAATCTGTATTTGCCTTAATATACTTGATTAGCTTCTCGCCATCAAAAGATTTGCCCTTCGTGGAAAATGCAGCAGAGTAACCCTTTTTACCGATGAGTAAGTTTTCTTTGGCTTCATCTGATATGAAATTAACCAGTTCGGGTACTTCTTTCATGTCTTTTTTCAAACCTATATGCTTAACAATCTGTGAAAATGCCGACCCGTACGCATTTTTGCCGCTTACATATTTTGCTTCTCCGAAAATAAGCAAGAGTGCGTCCTTTTCGTGATGATAATCAAAGCCAGGGTTGCCGCTAACCTGTTCCTTAAAAACTTCAGCTAATGGTAGCGCCCTGTAGCCGTAAGTTGCCTGAATAATATAGCGAGCAACCATAGAAACGACGTATTCTCCCACTAGCTCCGTAGTATTGTCGGTCATTGCCTCTCTAAGGGCTCGTGATAGTCTGTCTATAGTTGGCTGAGCACGAGCAAGAAATCCAGCCCTAACAGACTCGTCTATTAGCTTGTCTACCCATAAAGTACTGGCTATCGTTTTTATGATAGATTGGATTGCCGGATACAAATTTGTAACCTCAACCCGTAAAAACTGTACTTTTTGAACACTACCAACATCAAACTCCGTAAAATCGCCGTGCAAAGTTACACGGACATGATCAGCAAAGCCCGTTTGATCTTGGTCCAAAGTTCTATCAGGATAAGTCTGCATATTATGCAATATTATAACTTAAAATCAAAATAAGACCTAACTTCGTATAACAACAACTACCCGAGGCGCAATCGATGCGATAACATGCAATATGCCTAAATGCATCAATCAAGATATAGACTAATCCTCATCAACGACTTCATTAACTTTCGCATGTTGGTAAAAAAGCTGTTCGGCTATGCGTTCACGAAATTCAGGTTTACGCTCATTTCCAAGTGTACCTATGCCCGACTCATCCCTCTCGATATCTCTGAACTCAGCCTTAGATGCAAACTTAGGGTACTTTTTTGTTAGTATTCCAACTAAATAGTCCATCGATATTATTTTCTTTATATTTTCATAAGTGGCATTATTAAGATTCCCCCTATACCTTCTTCCGCCGCCTGAAATTTTTGAAAGGTGCAGAACAACAAAATCAATAACTTGTGTTGGTGTAACGAGCTGAGCCTTAAGTGCATCCTCTGCTTCATTTTTATCACCGAATTCTGACCAATAATAAAACAAATAGTAGGCCACGTCAGACTTCGATTTTAATATTGGCTTCTCCGCATTAAGAGATGAGATTTTTTGAGCCGCAAGCGCTTGGAAGTTAAGTAAGTCATCATCCGTGAGAATCCTTGGATCACTGTCCACCTTTGAATTAAGCAAAACCTCTCTGATCAAATAAAATAGCAATGCAGGATCGTTTACAAAATCAAGCAATTCGGTAGAAAATGCTAATCTGTCATCAGACATTTGGATCATATCACCAATTATCTCTGCAGCCATGGCTACGGGAGAATTGCTAAATCCTCCTTCCCCAACATCCAATACCCCTTCTAAAGTCAGCAAAGCCTTTGATAAAGCTATTGGACTTTTAGTTGCTGACTTATAACTATCTACTTTTGTTAATGCGAGTTCCTGATTTTTTATTTTCAGAATATCGCCAAGCTTAGCAGCAATATCTTTATAATCATTTTTTTTGAGTATATTGATTATTCCTATATCTGAAACATCATCATTTACTACACCGTAAGAAAAGTAGCGTTCAAAATAATCAGGAGAAGCGACTCTTTTTTCTCTTCGAAATTCCCTATGTGATATTGAGCTATTTCCATCTTCTAACCGTTTCTTAAAAGCAGGAAACAAAGCTTTAGTTATTTCCATAACTTCCGGCTTCGATGAGGTCAACAAAGCGGCTTTCTCTTTGAATGACTTGGAGTCGTCATCATCAAATTTCAAAGAGAAGTTCTCGCTTACCCCTGTTAACACCTCCTTTTCATGACGCAATTTCTCATATTCAGATGGAAAGAATATCCTAAGTGCTTCTACCAATAAGAAATCAGCTATATTTACCTCTTTCCCTACAAATGGCAGCGTGAATTTCAGTGAGTTTAAAAATCTCGTCACAGCCCTTGGACTATCAACAGCCCGTGAGATGTGATCATCATATACAAACCTAAAATCATTAACTTCACTATCTGCAATTTCAATGTCATTCTCTTTCAGTAACTCATCGATTCCGGTGAACACCTCTTTATTGAGTAGCCTTTGTGGAATAGCAGGAAGGTTTAAAGGTACTTGGATGATTTTTTCCAAAAACGCCCGTCCCGAATCTTTGCCTGCGTTAGTTGGATACTTTTCTGAAATTGCAGCGGCAACAGCTTCATCATCAAAAGCAACTAAATATGTAACACCTTCAAAGTCTGCAATTATTTTTACGATTTTTAGCAACTGGAAAATTTCATCTTTATCAAGCCTATCCAAATCGTCTATGATAATGACAATTTTTTTGCCTGTATCGCTAATTTTTTTCTCTATTCTTCCCCGTACATCATCGATCGAACTGGTCTTCAAATATGATTCAGCTAGATTTAGGATTGCATCTGATCCCTTGCCTAAAGCTGCATTCCCAGTAGCTAGATTTAACCCTATACCTACAAGTCCCGAGTAACGCCTAATCAATTTCGCCGCTGTATCACCGCTAGTCAACGCACCGTGTTTCGTCTCTTTTTTAACTCTCTTATCTATCCATCTTTTTATCTTTCCACCCTCTTCTACTTGTGGATCTTCTTCGTTGTCTTGATTTGCCTCATCCAACTTTTCGGCTAAGTTAAAAAGCAATGCAGTTACAATGGCTGTTTGATTCTCAAATATCCATGGGTTAAACGGTATAACTATCGCTTCTTCACCCATAAATTCTTTAACCATTGTTAATACCGACGACTTTCCGTAGCCCCACTTCGAATACATGCCGATCACAAAATCATTTTCTTGCTCAGGATCGCTAAGAATTTTCGCGATGCTTCTTGCATACTCTTTTCGCGAGTATCTATCCTCTTCGGATACTTTAATCGGCTTGTCAGATGAGTAGTCCATTCCTATATCATATACCTTTTAGCACATTTTATAACCTCTTCAGCAGGAGCTCAAAATATTTTGTACCGTCAATTTTTTAGTTCAAGCAATAGCTCTAAGTAGTCGGCAATCGCCCGTATGTCATCTTCGCTTCAATGAAGCTTAGCAGGGACGGTTATATTGAAATGCACCTGTAGCAATCCCGCTACTTCCTCTAAGATAGTATCTACAAGTGTACTTCTTTTATCTCGAAGTTCTGAATCAGATGCCCCGTTACTTCGCATAGTTTCCATGAAATCATCGAACGAGTACGCCTCAAGGGTTTCAGCAAGATAGGTTTTATCGTCTTGCAAGGTAAGTGAAAATTTATAAAACTCGTCGCCCCCTGCATGGTAAAAATGTACCACACCATCTTGGAGTAAGATTATCCAGTTAGAACGATGTCCTTGAGATAGCTTAGAATAATCAGCTTCAATGAACGTCCACTTGATCGGAAGGGATTGTGTGTCTAATAGATGGTTCAAGTGTTCGTTATTCATGATTGCACTCCAGTTATAAGGTTTTTTATAATATCAAAATTCTCTTCACCAACATTCTTGGGCGATATGGAAACATTACGAGGATTGGGATGTATGATTAGCTTCTTATATCCATCAAGTTCAGACACGGCATTTAACCACTTGTCGCTACCCCGCATGATAACAATCGTCTTCCCAAGTTGAATGGCTTCGCGTACAAGATTGAATGCTACTTGCTGCGAAGGAACTAGCGGAACATCTTTCCAGCCCTTTGAGTGATACGGGAAAAATTCAATAGCAGCGATTTTTGTACTTAACATCTGTTCCGTCACACCCTCTTCAATAAGTGGATTTAGTATCTTGCGCCACCAAGCATAACCACCAGTCTGCTCAAGACCGGCACTGAAATAATAAAATGATGAATCATAAGGGTCAATGAGGTTACGTCGATTTGCCTCAAGAAACTGCGGCAGCGTAAGGTTCACCGTAATATCCTTTTCGTCAAATCCAGGATTCAAAAGAAGAAAGATAACCGCCGCCTTGTTGAGTCCACCTATTACTTGGTCGGGTAACGTTTCAAGTCGCAAGTTGAAATAATTTCTGTGACCCGCAAGAACAGCAAAGTCTTCAGGTAAGACGTAAAGTGGCTTAAGATTCTGCCATGGGTTGTGTGAGGATGTATTAGTCATAGCAGCTTTCTAACGTAGGCTGCAAATAAAAAGAAGCAACCACGGTAAGTTGCTTTACGACTGCTTACACCCGTGCTTGCGCTTGGGACACCGTGGCTGCTTTTAATGCACAAGCCACGGCACTGAAAACAGGTACCTTTTGGGTGTAAATTGTAATTAATCGTAAAGCCTTTTCAGTATAAGGAATAATTGCGAAAAACGCCACCTGTAACAGAGGCAAAACTCGAAGATGACCGTATACTCTTCTCAACTAGCAAAACCCCTCAAAACGCCTTAGGATGTGCTACAGAGCAATGTAATTAACAGATGAGAAATTGCCGATTAGCTATAATAGAAATAGACCTATGAAAACACAAAAATATCCAAATCTAACACCCTGGCAGCCAGGACAATCAGGTAACCCTGCTGGTCGCAAAATTGGCAGCAAAAATATCTCTACAATTGTTCAGGAATTGCTCGACCAAGAAGCCGACAGCAACATACTAACTAAGAGTAATATAGTTGACTTCGTTAATGGAGAAACAATAACTTTCGCCAAAGCAGTTGTATTAGCGACCCTCTTTAAGGCGCTGCAGGGTAACATGCAGGCAATCTGTTGGCTTGCTGAACAGCAAGAAAGAGGAGCTGTCGTACAAGAAAGGCTAACGCAGACGCCTGTAATTATTAGCAGCATCAAGCCGAGAATCCAATCTGCAGTGGATTAACAATGAGCATACTGAACGTTAATGGCGTTTGAAAACCGAACAGTTAGGGTGTAACCTACTGGTATGCAATTAGAAAAAGAATTCTATGTACCACCTTGGAACAAGCGGCGCTGGCTACTGTTCAAGAAGTACATCAGTAACCCATCCGTTATTGAAACTGTTGCTCGTTATCAACGTGAATACAAAGTTGGAAGCGGAACGTACCCCCTATGGGCGTACGGTGATATAGTAAGCAATTATCTACCTGACGGATGTGACGACGCATACACTGCACTATTAAATACTCCAGGAATTACTGACCAGGAATTGGCCAACCTCATAAAGCCACCTGTCGAAATCATCAGCCATGTCAATAAACATCTCGGCTTAAGTAGCAATCCTGAGCTAGCCTACAATAAATACATGCATCGATCTGGTGCCGACGAATTACCAGACGATGTTGACCCACTTTTTGAAGATGATACGAGCCTGTATTTGCGTATTGCTCCCAAAACGAAACCTACTGAGATTAAGTCATTCATTGATAAGTATTATGATGATGAAATGTGGCCTCATCTACAAACTCAACCAATATGGGACACTAAGCGATCTAAGTACATGGATAACCGTAATTCCAAAACAAGGCAAACTGTTGCTTATAGCGAAGCGGCAAAGCATCGTATTCTTGCGCTTCATGCCGAAGGTAAAAAATCTCCTAAAATAGCTGATATAATCGCCGACGAGTTCGACTTGTATCTTAGCGAATCAAACATTCGTCAGATCATTTCTGTTTTGAAAAAGAAATAAAACTGTGAACGAGTGTTTTAATATTCGATAAGCGGTTACGCGCCTATACCCTTGTTATGCTATGCACACAGCCTTGAGCTGGAAGCTATAGCACTAAAACAATCCCCCTGTTTTGATGCAATCAAGCAGGGATATTTTTTAGGTAAATATAAAAGAGTGGAGATAATGAGCGAACATATAACCATCGATCCTGATTCAGCCGAAGCACATGTGTACTACGATTTTACAAACGCCAAAGGCATTCATGTCTATCTTGTTAAAGTCTCACTGAAAGATGCGGGCATTCATATCAACAGCATAACCGTACAGCCGTCTAGCAAAGACCCTACCAGGCCGTGGGTGCAATCGCCAAGATTTAACATTAAGGGTAAGTGGATATGGCCACTCCAAATGGAGAAAGAGAAGCGACTCTGGTCACTGATCCAAAATCTTGCTCTCAAGGCCGTTGAGGAATTCTCCGTAGCTAACGGTCAGACGTTTGACCTTACAGACACAAGCTCGGCATTCATAAAAAGAGAGATTGAGTTCATGTGATTAACAGATACAAAGCCTATATAAGTATATAGAGACTAAATCAGTATTTAAAAACAGATATAGAAGAGAGACTTATATAAGTTTTCTTGTAACTAGAAGTACCCGAAACCAATATAGATTCCATTAACAATCAGCGTCAAAGGAGGCGTCATGAACGAAGAAAAAACTAAAGAATTTGTACTCAAAGTTAATGAGGCCCTTAGCCAGTTCGAAGTAATAACATCAGACTTCCATGGCCATGCCGTATATATCACTCAGCTATTCGAAGAATTCATAGATGAAATTAATAAATAAAACCCGTATAATAGAAGCCACATATGTGACTTGGAAAAGCGAGAAATTATGAGCATTCCATCACAAGGCAAGAGCTACCCTAGCCTACTTACAGTCAATGAAGCAACCGAGCAACTTAGAGTTAGCAGGTGGACAATCTATCAATTAATTCGTACCGGAGAATTAAAAACGTTAACTATTGCGAGTCGAAGGTTCATCGCATCCGACGACTTGGCCAACTTTATCAACCAACGCAAGGAGTTAGTTACATGAGACGTCAAAGAGGCGCAGGAACAGTCACTAAACGTAAAGATGGGCGGTTTGAAGCGGCTACTTATATGAGTACGCCTAATGGTATGAAGCGTGTCAGACGGTACGCAAAAACTCGAACAGAAGCAGAGGCAATTCTAGTTGAGCTAAGGAATAAAAACTCCAACGGCCTTCTTACCAGCTCAAAAGAACAAAAGTTTGGCGACTATCTTGATTACTGGCTTTTAGTAGTCAAATCTAAAATTCGACAAAGTACATTTATTAGCTACGAAACAACAGTACGCCTATATCTCAAGCCGGGCTTAGGGAATAAATACCTCACTCGACTGAGTGTGGCAGATATCCAAACCTATCTAGACAATCAATCTAGGCTTGGAAAATCAAACCGTAATCTACAAAAAATGCGTGTAGTGCTATCGGCAGCTCTTAAGCGAGCACAACAAGAAGAAAGAGTAATGAGAAATGTTGCACGCTTGGCTGAGATACCGATGTATAAGCCCAAAGAGGTCGTGCCATGGGACTTAAACCAACTTGGTAAGTTTTTAGATTCTGCCACCAATCATCCCTTTTATCCAATTTTTGTTTTCATGTCACTATATGGATTAAGGACAGGTGAAGCCTTGGGGCTATCATGGTCAGACATAGATATTAATAATAAACTCATTCATATTCGGCACCAAGTTCAACACCAAAACGGTATTTATTATTATGCGGATGTAAAAACACGGGCTGGGCGTCGTGACTTACCTTTACTAGATATTGCATACAAAGTTCTAACTAGTATCAGGACTTCAACTACAGGGCAACTTCCTGGGTTAATATTCAAAACTAATCATGGGCTACCAGTGGATAATGGTAACTTACGAAAAGCCTTCCAAGCTATCAGCAAGAACGCGGGGCTACCAGTAATTACCCTCCATCACTTAAGACACGCTGCGGCTACAAACCTTAAAAACCTTGGCATTCCAGCTAGTGACACTCAGTCGATTTTAGGTCACGCTCATATCAGTACTACATTGCAAATCTATCAGCATGCAGACATCAAAGGAAAGTCAAAAGCATTGGAGCAGTATGAGCAGGAATTGGGTGGTGTGCGCGCCTATAGCCGTCAAATCAAGCCGTCAAATGAAAAAGCCATTGTGCAAAACAATGACCTTTACAGTGGTGCCCCGGGGTGGACTCGAACCACCGACCTTAGGCTTAGAAGTCCTCTGCTCTATCCAGCTGAGCTACCGGGGCGTATGCACAATTATATACTATGCCCACACTCTGGTGTCGTTAATCTGTTCTTTCTCCCGAAAGGCAGTTTCAAGGTCGATATCGAATTGATTACAGATATCAAGTAAGTATGAAAAGACATCGGCGACTTCATGCTGCAGATTTAGTTCTGCCGAGTTCTTGTCAGTCTTAATATTTTGGAGTTTGCGGGCAGCTTTTGCCATCTCGCCGCATTCTTCCAGAAATAGCATAAATATTTCAGGTACTGTCTCGTCATCAAATCCCCGTTTGATTACCATATCGTGAACATAGATTTGAAAATCTTTCAGGCCGGGGTTCTGCTTTAAAGCTGGTGTATTCATAGCCCAATTATAGCCTACGCAACAATTCAAACAAAAAAGACGCCTTTGCTGACGTCTTTCATAAGTTCTTGGTGCGGGCGGAGAGAATCGAACTCTCATCGTTTGCTTGGAAGGCAGACATATTAGCCATTATACGACGCCCGCGAACTTGATAATTATATCATATTTTCTTATGATCTCTAATCTGTTAGAATAATTAAGCACAACATTCCATTATGCATGCGTGGCGGATGTAGCTCATCTGGTTAGAGCGACGGTTTGTGGTACCGTAGGTAGCGGGTTCGATCCCCGTCATTCGCCCCAAGTAAAAAACTCGATCCTTACGATCGAGTCTTTTGTTTTTATAAGGCTTTTTCTACTATCCCGTCAGCCTGCCTTTTCTTATCCAACATCGACTTGACCTGATCCAAAGTAATTTCAATTGAGCCACCGGCTTGGACTTCGCGGGCTAGCATTAGTTTTGCAACCGTATTCTCCACCGCACGCTGTACGACGCGGCGCATTGGACGTGCCCCTAAACGAGGGTCGTAGCCTGCCTCGACCAAATATTCTTTCGCGTCCTGTGCGACAACAACCGTTACCTTTTGTTCATTCAGGTTCTTGTTGACATCTACCAGGATGAGATCAACAACTTGTAGCAGTTCTGGTTTGCTGAGTGGCGCAAAGACTACGATCTCGTCGAAACGGTTTAAGAATTCAGGGTGGAACAAGTTACCGCTAATTAATTCGTCAACAAATGTGTCTTCGAACTGTTCGAGGTTATAACCACGGTGCAAGTATTCTTGGATACGGTCAGCGCCGGCGTTACTGGTCGCAATCACGATCGTATCGCGAAAACTCACTTCGCGACCACGGGCATCACGCAGGATTCCTTCGTCGAGTAATTGTAGCAACGTCGTCAGCACACTAGAATGCGCCTTCTCGATTTCGTCTAGTAGCACAACACTAAATGGTTGCTTCATGACCTGGGCAGTTAAACTGCCAGCGTCCTCTGTGCCATCAGCAACCAAACGTGCCACATCAGCACTGGACACGAATTCATTCATATCAAGGCGGATAATATTCTGCTCACCACCAAAGTATACTGCCGCTAGTGATTTCGCGAGCTCTGTTTTACCGACACCTGTAGGGCCGAGGAACATAAACGTCCCAACCGGTCGCTTTTGATTGCGAACGCCCGCACGAGCCCGACGAAGGGCATCTGACACGACGCTTACAGCATGCTCTTGGCCAATCATGCGCGTGTGAATTAATGATTCCAGATTCAGCAGCGTATCACGCTCGCTGTCATCATCGACAATATTTGTTTTGACACCAATGGTTTTTTCGATTGCCATATTTATTGAACGGACCGTCACCAGGCCATTCTCGGCATAATCAGAGGCAGCATCAAGCAAGCTAATCGCTTGGCCTGGCATCGAAATATCATAGACGTAGCGCGCACTTAGCTTGTAAGCTTCTTTTAATGCCTGGTACATATACGTTACTTTTCGGCGGTATTCCATCATTGGCAGCTGCTCTTCAAGCACCTTTAATGTGTCGACTTCATTGGTCGGAGCGATATTGATACGGTTCACCGCAGCAGCAAGTGCTGGCGTCCGCTTGCTGATTTGCAAGAATTTTTGCTCATCGACGGTGAGGATAATCGGCAATCGTCCAGCTTCCAGAATTGGCAGTAGCATATTCGTAATATCTACCGATCCAACACCCTCTTCCAAAAAGACTTGTGCATTATCAAGACAGATAATAATATTCTTAGCCGTGTAAGCTTCTGACAGCAGCGTCTGCACTAACCGTTCCAGTTCACCCCTGCCACTGACGGATGCGACAAGGCGCGTCGCATCTAACATAAAGATCTGGTGATAGCGTAGCTTTTCGGGGACAGCAGGCGACGTACTCATGAGACGACTCGCAAGCTCATAGACGAATTCTGTTTTACCTACACCAGTTTGCCCGACCAGTGCGATTGCACCACGACCACTCCCCAGCGCGTTAATTAATTGAGCCAGTGGTTCATCGCGAACGTTAGATCGTGACGTTGATTCAGAAATATTTTGACCGTATCGTGACAAGGTAGGGATCCAGCCGAATGACCAGTCGCGTCCAACGCCACCAGGTTTTGACTGCTTCTTGTGATCTTTGTCGATTAAGTCGCGCAGGTGCTGATACCACTCAATACCCCGAATAAGGTCCGCCTCTTCTAGTTGCAAGTGGCCAAGAAGTGCTTGCTTTGTTGGTAGTTGTCGCAACATTGCGAGCATCACCACACCAGCCGACATACGTCCCCCAAGCTGCGCATTAATACTGAGTGCTTCTTGGAACATAGCTTTCGTGTCGTCACGATTATTTGAGACGACTTGTTCAAAGAATCCGCCACTGACTCCAAAACGCACCGCAAAGAACTGCCCGCCAGTTGTCCGCGAAAGGATTGCGGCAATGTTTTGTGGGGTTGGTTGATCCATTAGTAACCCCAGCATCTCGCCGTCTAACACATCATCGATTTTTGTTGGATTTTTATTAACAGGAACGTCACGCAGTTCATATTTGTACCATTCGACAATCATTGCTGGAATAGCCGCAAGCCCGATAACAGCCCACCCAATAGCAAACCCAAAGAATAATAACGAGATACCGCCGACAATAAGGAGCACGACGCTTACTTCGAGTGTGGCCGCCCACGGTGAAAGTGCATGACCAATACGGGCCTTGGCTGCCCGTGGTGATTTGTGATCAAATAATGTTATATCCATGTTGGTACCCATCCGATGACAAATAATATTAATCCGACGACCGGAAATAATGGCAGGAGTATCCAAACAAGCAGTACGATCACTTCAACCACTGACTGAAATATCATAACGATCAAGCCAGCAAGTATCGTAAATGTCCGAACAATCGCGCCAATAACGCGTGAAATTGTCTTGTCAAAAAAGGCTCGCAGCTGCGCACCGACAGGTCCACTGACGCTTCCAGCCGAGATTTGGCGAAATGGAGCGAATAGCGTGGATAATAATTGGCCAATCGAAAAATACCCAGCCGTCACTGTTAAACGGTCCCGGATCCTGCTGATTTGCCCCTGCAAACCACGTCCGTACCACCACGAGATTATTCCCACCAAAAACATACCTTCATTATACGATATAATAGTCTGTATG
>Ga0247816_10000306_pt1 | contig 29411 bp, 52 predicted proteins | sample UWRJL209509C1_FD_179930 | JGI IMG/M metagenome (GOLD analysis project Ga0247816, IMG submission 179930) | Plant litter microbial communities from Arlington Agricultural Research Station in Wisconsin, United States - UWRJ-L209-509C-1 | ecosystem: Environmental > Terrestrial > Plant litter >...
ACCGTCTAATTCCTTGCGTATTTCACGGTTGTTTATTATTTCATTACGTTGTTCTTGCGTAAGCTTGTTTACCGCTGTTGTATGCTTTGTAGTGGCTTGCGAAAGCTTGTTTAATTGTTCCTCCTGCTTTTTATAATCGGCTTGAAGTTGCTTGATAATCCTCTGGCTTTCCAAAAGCTTCTTATTCATATCATTGTTGGACAATGTAGGCATAGAGAAACTCTTTGAAAAGTTCTTTGCATTCTTGGAGCTGTCAATTAATTGCTGGTCCAATAATTCAAGGTCACCAATCAATTTATATACTTGTTCCCTTGCTACTTCCTCAACTACCCTGTTTAATGTACCAGCCATTATTTTTCTGTTTTAGTCTTTTTAATGGTATCTTTTACTTGTTTCTCAATTGCTACAAATTCCAACAATGAGGTCTTTTTTGGATTAATCCTGTCAATTTTCAGTATCCTTTGGTAAGTCAATAATATAGAATTAAAGTTTAATGAAACATTATCATTCTCATCGATTTCCTTTTCTTCAACTTCCGGATATATTTCCGCCTGTAACGAATCTATTGTAGTCTGCAATGCGTTAATCTCATTTCTCACATTTTCAAGTTCTTCAATCAATTGTTTTTCCTTATCCAGATAAAAACCCCAACTCTCTAATTCTGCAATCAATCCGTCAAATGTTTCCTTGGCAATTAGATTTAATGTAATTCTATTGTATAGCCTATCAACTATGATTGAACCATAATGTACTTGCAAGTTTAGCTCTTCCTTGTATGAAAGCAAATCGAACTTATTTACCATCGTTTCCTCGCCTCGCAATTGAGAAAACTCCTTGTTTATTTCCTCCATTTTGGAAGCAAGTTTTTCATTTGATGTAGATGGTCCTGATTTAATCAGATACTTTAAATCCTTTGTTGCCATTATCTGGATATAATTCCAAATACTTAACTCGTTGCAATCTTTATATAGTGTGGTTTTCCTTAAACGTGTTTTTCCAGTAATTCCCATATCTTAGGTATGATTATTTCGTTATTTACATAATTCTGATTTTCTTCGTACAATCCGAATATATCCTTGTACTTATCATCCAATTTACCAATCTCACCACCAGCCGAACTCCTTATTATAACATCTCCTGCGATATTGAACATTCTCAAACTATTGAAAAAATAACCATTTATGTAAAGGTTAGGAGCATTAGGATTTCTTATTGAGTTTGGCGTTAATCTTTGCTTCCAACTTATATAAGCCCGTGCTTGTCTTGGTGTCTTAAAAAAAGGGTCTTCCGTATAAAGCGGTCTAATATCCTGATTCTTATTTGTCTTACCATCATATAATTGCCCTTGCTGTAATGATATTACTTTTGCTGAATTGGCAAACAATGAATCTGAAATAGTTTCGGGTATTTCATCGTAGGCTTTCCTTAGATTGTCCAATAAATCCTTTACCGTTACATCTGCCATATAATTTAAAATGAAAAAAGGAATAGGAAATAACTCCCATTCCTTTTAGGTTTCTGAAATAATAACCAATCTATATAACTGCTGTGATACTTTTTTGAATCCAAGTTGCAACCCCTGTTTTTGTGTATTCCAATCCACCACCCGAAATACTCGGACAGTAAACACTAAATCCATTTGGATATATTGCATTTGGATAATTACTGTTTAATGAAGCCAAGCTTAAAGCTGATGTAGTGGCGTTTAAGACTCCATTATCAGGATTTAAAAATTCGGCTTGCCAATATCCCAATCCAACAAATGTAAACCTTACTCCTTTTCCAACTGCTATAGCAACTTCATTTGTGAATGTTTGAAACTTTGCTATCGAAAGGTTATTAGTATTAGCTACATTGGCCCTAATTGTGATATTGGCTACAGCAAAAACAATAACTTCTTTTCCAATTACAGAAGTAGATGGCAAATATCCTACACCACCATTGAAAGAACACATATTAATGTCATTCGGCAATTCTGATGGAGTCGCACTTAAAGCAACGTTTCCTTGAACTTTAATAGGCGCTTGTTGATCTACATAGTCAGCAACCAACTTCAAGGCGCTTCCCTCGTCTTCTGGCGTAAGACTTCCTGGCAAAGCCTTATCAGTGATTAATTCATCAATATCATTATTTAATTCATTCCTTGTCATCAAGTAAACTTTTAAGGTTTGTAAATCTTATTTGAAAAATGTGTATCGATGCCTTCACCAACATTTATCGCATCAATCAAATAAAATTGATTGTTTTGAAAGTCCGCACCTGATGCCAAATACCTTTAGTTAAAAGGTGCGGAAAATTCTATTGAGTGAACCCCAATTACTTATGCAACAACTGTAACCCTTGTAGTATTTGACTTATACAACCTGTTACCTTTTTTAATGATACCGGTTGTAAATGCCACGTTGTTCAAACGCAAAGTCAAAACTTGACCGGCAGTAAGGGCTGATGCAACAGCACCTGTATAGTTAAGCGTTGTAGTATCTTGGGTTATCGTACTAAAAGCAACAACAACACCGTCTTTTGTAAGCTGTAAATCAGCTGGTAACAACCCTCCTAAATCAATTGATTTTTTATCCGCGGCCGTTTTAACTGAAAATATAACCGTTGTATCTGTTGCCCCTGGAATAACTTCAAATACTACCTTAGCATCATTCACACCATCTAAGCTTGCATTTCTGATATTGTGTTCAGATGCAACTGCCCAACCCGCTTCCATATCGAACTCATCACGGTAAAGTTCCTGCAACCATATTCTTGTAAAGGCGTTATCAGCTCCGATAACTTGCTTGTAAGCATCTTTTCCGAATTGACCAACTGTAAACCCTTTTACGATAGTATTAAGACCTTCTCCGCTTGTGTTGAAGATAATAGAGTTTGCCGAATCCAAGTAAATCACATCGTAAGAGCCGAATGATTCCAATGTAGCCATAGCCATATCGAAATATAAACCGTTTCTGAATGTGAAAGCAAATGTTCTTGGAGATTTTCCGGTAGTAGTGATAATGTTTGTACCTGCATCAGTTGTTTGATTATCGGCTGCCGTCAAATCCTCAACCGCTACAACTTTTGATAATACAACCGCTTTACCTTCTTGCTGTAAGGTTTGCATATAAGCCAAACTAAAAGCCTCTTCCAATAATGTACCCTGAGGCAACAAAATGATAGTTGATATTAATTTAATGTTGAAGGGGCAGTTATGCGTTCCCGTTCCCTTGATTCCTGATTGACCGCAATTTATCTTGTAAATTTGGTCTAATAATCCTTGTGATATTGCCATTTCTTTAATTTATTAAATGTTGTTTTTTCATGTAGTCGATGGAATCCTGATTTTCAAGTTCTATCTTTTCGCCTTTCAGATACTCTTTACCTTTCAAAGTAAATTCATTCTTGACTGTGAACGATTTGGTTTCTGATTGTTTCTTAACCTTTGCCATAAAGCTTTATTTTAACAGCAACAAGTTTCATTTACTGAAAAACTTACTGCCAGATTGAACTTAAATACGTGGTATGGTTGCATATCGTTCTTCTGTTCGTAATTGATGCCATTTAAAGCCCTTTCATAACCCGAATCTATAGAAGTTACAGAAACATTGTCAAAGCCTGTTAAAAGTTGCTCTACGTCCGTTTCAACTTCCATATCAGCACGATGGTTAATTGATGGTTTGGCTTTTCTTAAATCAACAATGAATATCAATTCCAAATCAGTCTTGAACCATCCCTCAACATCCCTTTTCTTCTGTGATCGATTAAGAAAAAAGAATTTTGATTTGTTAGAAACCGCTACATTTTCATAATCTGACCCCTGTTTGAACCTTTCGGCCGTCTTGAATCCATCACGATTTATAACATAACACCTTCCAATGCCGTCAAGGTTTGTTTTTTCATCCGTACCCATTACCCACAAAGAACTTAATTCTGAATGCAAAGTGTTTTGCATCTTTTGGATTGTTGCATCCAAACTAACCGGATTTGATTTTGTATAATTCATATTACCAAAGATCAGAACGCCCTCTTAATGTTGGAGCAGAAAGGTTATTTCCATCGCCTGGAATAATATTAGGGTCTTTATAAGTCGGAAACAAAACGTTTATAGCATTTGTTACAGCTGCCTCATAATTATCCAAAGTTCCTTTTCCAATTGAACGTCCATACTCATTTTTGATTCCATCTAACTCATACTTCATTATATCGTAGTTCATTCCTAAATTGGTTTCGGTTGAATTGCTTCTATTTGTTGTAAGAAACATTCTCAAACACTTTGAAGCCATGCACCAACCAATGCTTTCATCAAAAACAGATTGTTTCGCCTCAATCACACCGCTATATTCCGTTGCATAACTCAAGCTTTTAACTCCTTGAATTTCTGCATAGTTGGCAAGAACATTAGTGTCAAATATCTTTGCTAAAACCTCAATAACAACCTCACGCTTCATCTTTAATAGCTCGGCATTCAATTCAGAGTTATCAGTCAAGTCATTCTCCAAACAGTAATAAACATTTTCTACAATTGCCGTACTATGAAATGATTTGTATTGACGTGTTGACGTGCTTTCAAGGTTTTCATCGCTAATTGTCAAATTCAATGAAGCAATTGTAGATTGATTCCAACCTATTCTGTCTATTAAAGTCTGTATTGCCGTTTCATTGTATAACATTGATGAATATTATATGGGTTTTTATTCTGATTTGGATACTCGGCCCGAATTAACCAATGATTTCAAACGTGATGCGTCAAAATGGCTTACATCTGTTCCAATTTCGTAAACGTTAGGTTCTACTCCTGCGATTCTGTATTGTGGCGCATCCTTGAATGCCCTTACAACAATATAAACACCATCGTTTTGGTTATTTGAAACGCTAAATGAAGGCTCTAACGATTCTGTTTTTTCAATACCTAAATTTTGATCTAAAATAGGCATATTTGACAAATCATTTTCGTTCGGATCTTGTTGCTTTTGAATAGCTTCTACAACTTCAATATTGTTTACATTTTCGCCCATATTGTTCTCGAATTTTTGTTCAACATTTTCCGAAAACTCGTTTTGTAAATCAACCTCAGAAGCATTTACTGCATCCGAGGTTTTTTCTGCTACGTTTTCCTGTATTTTTGCAGGTCTTCCCATAGTTTTACTTTTTATCCGTTATCTTGGGTTGAATCTAACAAGTAAATAGCATCTGGATTGTCGATAACTGGCACAACACGAGATTGTGAGTTTGTTACCTCCATTAGTGACGGTCTATTCATACGGTATTTAGATACCAACATAAAATCATCAACTGTTTCGTAAACTACTCCTGCAACCGGATGATCTTGTTCGGCCAATCTGGCATAAACATAGCTTCCTAAATCGTTAGTTGTTACGAATGCAACTGATCCAGCTTTCCAAGGTTTAATGTTTGTGTTGACTCCATTTCTTTGTAGTCTAACAGAACGGTCAATGATTACTAAATCAGCACCGAATTCATCTTTGAAAGCAGAAAGGAATTGAACTGTTGTAGGCACTGTTAAAGTAGTTCCAAAATTTCCAATTGTAGTAGCATATAAAGCTTTACCTTCCGCAGATGCTTTAACTCGGTTGAAAGTTGGCCTATCCATCATAATAGTTACAATGGTGTTTCCATCCAATTCAGCTTTGTCAAATACTTGTTGCATATCGGTTAATGGAGTTGCAGTAGCCGTATCATCCCAGGAAATTGTACTTTCAAATTTGTTTGCATCAAGGAAACCGTAATTTACTCTAACTGCCGTACCAACCGTTTCCGTATTTGTTACTTCAACAATTCCAGAAGAAAGTCCTTCCAAGAACATCGCTTCAAGTCTTTCGTATTGACCGCCAATAACCATTGGAGTATCAGCAAATAATTTAGCCAAAGCCTCAGTATTTCTACCCAAAGCAACCAAAGTATTCAAGTCTGTCAATTCTTTTTCTCTCAAAGCCAACTCCATACCCATTTTAGGAATGTCACCAGAAGCTTTTCCTAAAGATGGTCTTGTTTTTAATGGAATAGAAGAATCCATTGTGATTAAATCAGCGGCAACTAATTGGTTGTTTACCGAAAGAGTTTCCCATTTACCATCTACAGAGAAATTCTTTTTAAGGAATGTTCTAAATAGGTAAGTTGGCAGTTTCTTTTCATCATTGTAACTTTCTACGATTCTTAATGTAAGACCTGGAAAGTATTCTGCGAGCCATGCGGCAAATATTGATTGTTCCATAATTTTTAGTCAGCTCTTTGGTCAATTAGTGGCATTGCCGTTTTGAATGCTGATGCAATTGTTGCAAAATCATTAGGCGCCGCTACTGGGTTAATAGTTCCTCTTACCATAATTCCTGCAAATGGTCGCAAAGTTGGAATAGTTGAAATCAAAACACCTGCGTAAGTGTGACCACCTGGCAATGCTTGATAAGTTGATGTTGCATTAACTGTAGCAACAGGCACCAAAAATCCAGATCCTACTGGTCCAAGTTGTGCAGATAAAGAATCAGCGGCAACATAACCACTTCCTTTATTTACAATTGTTACGGTTGTTACCGCATTACTCGATACAACAATAGTTGCTGTTGCGCCCGTTCCGCTTCCGCCTGTTAGTGGAACTGCTGTGTAAGTTCCGTTGGTATAGGCACTTCCGCCTACAACTGTTCCAAGTGTGGCAATTGCCCCAAGCCCGTTAATTGGCATTGGCTTATGATAACCAGTTGCCGTTTCATTGATGATTACGTGTCCGGCTCTAATGACTGGATTTGGAAACCCCGTAACATCTAAACTTCTACCGCCTCTTATTGATTGAAAATTATCGACAATTACTACCGAGTCTTTTCCATCATTGTAGGTTGCAGAGGCATTGTTTAAATTGATAATGTCGCTCATCGTTTAATTTTTTTAGATTCCTATGCTTTGTGCAAGTTTGTCAACATCTTCTTTAGATGCTTGTTTTGTTTGTCCTACTGGTGGTGTATTTCCTCCCCCTGGAATTTCGCTTCCTGCTACTGGCGCAACAATTTTATTTGTTTCAGCAAAGGATTTGTATTCAGTTGCAAGTGTTTCTACTGCCGTTTCAAATTCATCATCCGAAGTAGGAATGCTTTTGTTTAATATAAACTCTGGAACTCCTTTTAATCTTTCGTCTTTTCTGAATCTTTCAGACAAACTTTGTGTCTTTTGTTGAGTTTCAAAACCTATAATTTTAGTTTCTAATTGCCCGAATTTGGCTAACATCATCTTTTCAAATGATGTCATTCCTTCCGTATCAATTTCCTCTAACTCTTTTTGGGTCTTGTCCTCTGGTTTTGGTGCTGGTGTTAATTTCTTAACTGCATCCGTTACCCTTTGATCAGCTTCCCTCACAGCTTCTAAAACTACATCTTCCCTGTCATCAACATAAGCGTCAATATCAGTATCGTTGTCAATCTTAGCCGCCCATTTGGTCGCTAAATTATCTTTGAAAGTTTTCGAAATTGACTTACCCTTGAATTTTGCTTCAATTGCAGTCAGAACCAACCCTTTTTCAACAGCCATAATAATGTGTTTTTAGTTATTAATGATGTAAAATTAGATAGTATTTGTTATTTATTGAAAATTATCGAACCTTAGTATATATATTTTATTATATATTTGCAGTATAACATTAATATTTATATATATGGAAACGAAACCTTTAAGTAATTCAGAAGTGGTTGCAGAATTAAGAAAAGAAACTAAAGCTTATGTAGGCATTATGCTTCAAAGCGCATTTAGTGAAAAATGTATCAGGATTGAAAATGACCTTTGCAAGCCAATTACGGTTATTAAATTCTTTGAAAAGTTTGGATATAAAGGAACTTGGAATAGTTTCACTAAATCAGAAAAATAAATGAAGTTATCAGTGAAAATTAAAAAGGCTTTGGCTAAATGGTTGTTTCCTTACTTAATGGAATTATTGCCAAAACCTGATAAATTTTGTTTGCCTGATATCCCATCTCCTAGAATACCAAAAATTGAAGAACATAATATTATACAATTACGTTCTGAAATATATTTATCCGATTATGACTATGCTATAGGAAGATAAAAATCTATAATAGAAAATAGAACAAGAGATTTTTGTAATGCTGTTAGACCATATATTCAAACTACATTTGAAAGCAATAAAAATAGTCCATTACACGAAAATAGAATAACACTAACTCTTTACATAAAAGAAAAAGCCTCATTAATTTGAGGCTTTTTTTTATTCTACAATGTCTATAATTTCATCGGGTTGTTTTTGCTTATTAATCAAATCTAAAGTCCCATCGGCATCATCTGTTAATCCAGCCATTTGAATACTTGTCTTATGATCTACAACAGGCAAACCTCCATTAGCTTTCTGTGCGTTCTCAATCCTCTCTAATTCATCGTCAATTTGGAAGTATCCAAACTCCGGAGTTATCTCTAATCTTTCGCCTCCCTTGTATTCTGATTCTACTTTAGGTATTGCACTCGTTAGGAAGTTGCATCGCCTTTGGACTCCTAAACCATATTTACCATCCTGCAAGTCCTTTGCTTTCAAATGAGCGTCAAACATCATTCTTTTTAATGCTGCACCGGATACATCACCTAATTCTTTCATTGCCTCAAATGATATGTTTGGAGTTTGGCAACCAGTAAATATAAATTCAACTAACATCTTCTTTTCAAGTTCGATACTTTCAGTTGCGTTGTCTGGAGTAATGTATTCTATTGTTGCCCCGTTTTTACCTTGAATAACCTTTCCTGCCTCACCTTTTGAAGACCATCCGTCAATATCTCCAGAAGCAAATAGAATTGGAGAACCGCTATAATCGTTTGTATCAGCAAAGTTTGATAAAAGAAATTCCAACCTTTCAATTAATGGCTGTACTATTTCCCAAAGTGTTGTATTAAGATTGTAGTAAATAACTGGAATCTTTCCATAAGCCAAAGCCGTTGCTTCAAGTTTTTCCGAAACTATTACCAATTCCCATTCTCTACCATTTGTTTTTTTATGCCTACGTATTTCAGTAGTCGTATAAATATCCAAATGTTGGGTTTCCTCTTTAGCGATCTTTGTTTTATAACCAAGTCCGAACGCCATTAAATCCCCATTCTCATCAAATACAGGAATCAAATCGTAACCATCAGACGGCTTGCATATCCTTGAACGCCATTCGTAAACACCAGCTACTTCACTTTCCTTTCTATACCATATTTCAGCACATTCAGTTTCGCTATACATTGCTCTTACAATTTCAGTATTCTTCCAATTCATTTTGTTTTCACGGAATATCTCTAAAATCTTATCATAAAGTTTCTGTTCTTTTTCTCCATCAGGTTTAGCCTTGTAAGTTAACTTTCCTCCTGTTGTGAATGCAGTAGCACGACTTACCAATAATTGTTGAATAGGCAAAGGTAAACGATTCTTCTTTACAGTATGAGGCATTAGCCTTTTCCCTTCCGGATCACTTGGATCTGGAACCTGAATCTGTTTGTTTGGCCTTTCAACCGAACTATTAACTTTATGATACTTTGGATTATATTCCTTGAATGCTTTCCAATCAAAGCAAGTATTATGATATTCTGTATATATCCTAGGTATAAGCGTATTTGGACTTGAAATAAGGTCCTTAAATTCTGCTAAAGTCATATCGTAAAGTTTTTTACAAATTTATACTAAAATATTTTATATTATCGAATTTAATTTATAAGCAATAAAAAAGCCGTTTCTCCTTTTTATCGGGAACGGCTTTCTCAATCTTAAAACACCAAAACAAAATATCTTTACAAATGTAGTCTTTATTTTAATCTAAACAAATCCAAACAGTTTTATACCAAACCCCATCTTCACCATAAATTTGTCCTGTTTCCAAATTATCATACCAACAAGGCATTTTAACACCTGTTCGTTGATCTGTTGAATTGTAATGCCAACTGAATCCAGAATCATCAGAAATATAACGCTTTCCCTCAATCGTACAATTGCATTCAACTTCTTTTACTGGATCATCACTAGAACAACTTGCGACAATCAAAACGAATAATAATAATATTTTTTTCATTGTATTTTATTTTTAATTAATTGTTACGCGATACTTGTTTTTTAATATCTTCAAAACATTGGTTTTGTTTAACGCTCCAATGTAGATACACTTTTCGTTTATAGTGATTTTCTTTTTCTTCTCATAGAATCCCTTTTGCAAATCAGTAATGTTTATTTCCTGACTGTCAAATACCGCTGGCTTTATTTGCTGAGTTTCCATATTGTACTCGAAAAGCTTGTGACCTTTGTTAAGTTTTAAATTACCTAACAATACTTTTTGCTTTTGGATTTCAGTTTGTTTTACAATTTCTGTTTTATCCTGATTTTCTAATTCTGTTTTCATACGGTTTGTTTTGAGTTAATAATTATTTCATCGATCAATTTTACTTCCGTAGCATTCAAATCAGTTCTTTGCTTTAAATATCCTATTCCGTGCTTTACTGCAAGAAAATGAAGTTGAAGCAATGACTGCATACTATTTTGTTTTAGAATCAGCTTTTGTTTGAATCCTGGCATCCGGCCGTAAATTACGGTAGATTGTATTTCTGTTTTTAAAGTGTCTATTAGCATAAGTTAGTTTTTCATATAATAATTCACATAACCTTCTTTTTTTCCATTGATAGAGCTTACCAAGTCACCCCAACCACGCCAACTAAAACCTATCTTAATTCCATCTGAAAAAACAAAAGTGTTATCATTACAAAATTCATCAGCACAAGTTTTGGTTAAATCATTTAATTCAATAAATTTTCTAATCAATTGGATGTAGGGTTTAGTATGTTCCTTAAATAATTCAAAGTATTCATCCCAAAGCATAGCATTTAAACCTCCCGATATGATACTATAACCCTCTGATGGATATTCTAATACTTCATTTGAAATATTACATTTTAATCCATTTATCTCTACCTCTCTCATTATTTTAAAATTTATGATTATACGCCAAATTAAATGCAAACACATCCATCATTCCACAACTTACTTGATACTCAAAAATATCATATCTTTTTCGGTTGAACAATTGCCACCATCCTAAAACTAATTGCTGAAATATATTTAAGTTTTCCATATCTATTTCAATAAGCTAATATTTTCAACAACTGTAGAAACCCTTGTATATATTTCTTTTTGAAGTACAAAGAAGGCATACTTAATTTTCTCTTTATACTCGTTTTCTGTGTCATTTTCAGTTCCGCCATATAAGTGTAAATAAATTTCTTGTACTTCTTTAAAATAAACTGATAAATCTGATGTAGACACTTCGTTTAATAATTTTTGTAAATACATTATTGTTGTTTTAAAAATTATGTTGTGCTTTAGTTTTTTTACACAATGAATCTTTTGATCGCTTCATTATTTTACCATCCATATAACAACCGCATTCTATATTAATTGAGTTTGGTTTATTATTTACAATAGTATCTTCAATAATTTTTTTAGATTCTTTATATGCCTTTAGCATTGGCTTTTCTGCCCCATCATTTTTATTTCGTAAATATGACTTAAGAAAATTCTCCACTAATTTTGAAACTTCTTTCTTTTTTGAAGCCGGAACCTTTACGCTGAATACTTCCGTTGGCTCATTGTACTTTGATAATCTTGCCATCCTAATTAATTTTAAATGATGAGTTGTAATATCTTTCGAGCTTTGATTTTATACGCTCGTTTACCTCTTTTCTTTCGGTATTGTGAGCATATCCCACACACCTACACTTTTTGCTTCTGATGTACTGTGTGTGAAGTAAAATAAGCCTTTCGCACTCCCCAATCAAAAGCAATATCTTAATAGCCTTTTCGTGCTTGTCTATGGTTTCGGTTAGGTTCATTATTCAGTTGCTTTTTTTATTAATTGTTTAGCCTTTAAAAACAATTCACACTTGTATTCTGTGGCATTTTCATATTCAAACTCCTTAATAAATAAATTAAGGATTTCCAATAATTCAGGAGCTGATGCCATTAGTTTTGCGTTTGATTCTAATTCTTTAAAAGCCATAATCTGTTTATTCCGTTCATAACTTTCAAGTTCACAAACTAATTTACCTTCTTCGTTTCTAATCTCAAACAAAGTAGAGTTTCTTTTTTTTGAAATCCACCTATGCCTTGTTCCTTTAAATTGTCCCATGATATTTTGTTTTTTTAAGTGTTATTGATTTTCATTTTGATCTGTCCAATATTCTAAAATAGGCTTTCCGAATATTAGAATGTGAATTGTTTTTAAAAGGTATTTCATAGCAATTTTTTATTAATTTAGAAGATATTTGAACAACAGCACATATATATTTTCCATAGAGTACCACCTGATTCCACTGATGTGAAACTATCTCCTCTGGTTGAAATGGTTAAAATACCCACGTGCCATTCACCTTTGTGAAACATCACCACTTCCCTGGTCCATACACCTCCACCATGATAAACCGATGGATTCATACATCCAATGTCACCCTCTTTGGCTAAATTTTCTTTAACATTGTGATCGCCTTGATGTGGATTTGTAACTGTTTCTAAATCATGGTATAGATCACCTAAAGCACTTTCGGTTGCAAGTTCCTGCGGTGTTTGCGTGGTTCCAAAAGCTGACGCTTCGACTTTAGTTGTTTCAGCTGAATCATTAGAGCAACTAAACAATGTTAATCCCAAAGTAGCTAATAAAATAAATTTCCTCATAATATAAAATTTGTTTGTTGCCTACTCTATTAGGTTTTCGGCTACCCCGTTTTTTATTTTGCTCTTTTAGAAAGTTCGTTTACATCAATACCCCCACTTTCACACTCAATAATTGCTACGCAAAATCTGTTTCTGCTTTGCTGGCTTCTTATTAGGTTAGTTAAATTAGCATAGTTAAAAGATTTCTCTATTCTTTTGTTGTTTCCGTCGTAAATTAAAACCGTTTTAGGCTCTAATCCAGTTTCTAGTATTCCATTATACAAAGCTTTAATATTTGTATAGTAGTAATTATCTAAACCGTCTTCGCTTGTTGTGATTGTAAAAATTGATGTTGACATAATTCCTATTTTTTAATTGTTGTTATCTGAGTACAAATATAAGGTAAACTTTATTATTTAGTATACTTAATTAAAATTATTTTTGTTTTATTTTGTGATTACCAATAAACACAAGACTTTACAAAATAAAAAAACCGAACTATTTTACTAATTCGGTTGCTAATTTTAAATATTTGGTCTACAATTTTACGGGGGTTAAACAAAATAAAATAAAGTTTACGATATGTTTTTACTATAAGAAACCACCCGCCCAACTTTGGCTATTATTATGGGTTAAATCCTTGCCGAAATACTCAACAATTCCAGTCAAAGCATCCTCTGCATCATCAGAAGTATTTTTACCTGATTTAAGGTAACCTTTCACGTGTTTAGCGAATAAAGGCCAACGGGTTTCCCAATCTGACGGCATAAATATTAAGTTTGTTACACGTGCCGCATTGGTATAAATACGTACTATCTTGTTATCTGATTGATGGAAAGGCAAAAATTGAGTATCATAATTCTTTAATATTCGGGTTTGGCGTTCTACTTCCCTGGAAAAGTTTTCCCCACCGTTGTTACCTTCGATCCTTGCTACTTTTACCTTATGCTTTGCCATTTGTAAAGCAGTCATTGGTTCGGTTTCCGTCATTTGCAATGTTGTAAACTCAACATCCTGAACATAGCACCCGCTTTCTGTTTCATCGTAAACAACTGAACAAAGCCAATCCTTACCTTTGTCGGCCGTATCAATGTAAGCCTTACGAACCGTTGTATTAGTAACCGGAGCATGTAAATAAGTCTTGAATTCCGCATACATCAACCCTTCTTTCGGTTGTGGGTTTTGGCGATATTGTGTTTCAAATCCTATCGGATCAGTCAAAGACATTTTATGAAGCTCTTCCAATGAATGTTTAAAATCCCATAAGGCGTATTCATTTCCATTTTCATCAATCTGGATTGTATCTATAGACAACAACAGCCATTTGTCACGATTAAGCATCGCTTCTTCAATATTGGTAGTATAACCCTCATTTGCCATTAAATAGCCTGAAAGGTCGTTAGGATGAGTTCTTTGACCCATTACAATAATGGGTGTCAACCTACTATTTACACGGTTCTTGATTGTGCTATCCCAACGGGCGTTTATCTTATCTCTTTTTAGTTCGCTTTCCGCATCTTCCGGCTTGATTGGGTCATCAATAACCAATGCTCCTGAAAAACCTTCTTTGGCCTCAAAGAAATCTAAGTCAATGTCCTCTAACTTATCAGGATCATCAACAGCCCCCGCGCCGAATCCCGTAACCTGTCCAGCTGTCGATGTTGCATAGACGCCACCTCCGGCCGTCGTGTACCATTTCTTCTTGGAATCAGACCCGTATTTAATTTTTACATCTGGAAACATCATTTGGTATTCTTCTGTCTTTAGAATGTCCCTAACGGCTTCCGAATTATCTAATGCAAGGGAATCAGAAAAAGAAAGATGAATGTATCTTGATCCTGGATTTAGCGATAAACCGCTTGAAATAAAGTTTTTAACAGCAATCTCCGTTTTAGAATATCGAGGCGCTATGTTGATTATAACCTTTGATAATTGACCTGATAATACCAAATCTAATACTTCGCATATTCTTTCGTGATGACTATTAACTACGAATTTACGCTTGAATTGAGCCTTAAAGAAAAATCGTGTGTGAAACAATAAGTTTTGTCTACACATCACGCTCGCTACTTTCAACCGTTTTATATCTTCCAAACGATCTTCACTATACGTCATTGTTCAAGTCTTGTGATATTTGCTTAACCTCTTCTTTAGTAACGCCTACGTTTATCGTGACAGCATTGTTTTGCTTGTCTTTTTCGTAGAATCCTAATTTCTTTGCCACCCTATCCTGCGCTGCATTAAATCCAACTGAACCTATGAACTTCAATACCCTTTGAGCAACTTCGATATTCTTTTTAGTTGATTTTGGATTATTTAGCACAGAAACCTGATGATTGTAATTTTCGATCAATTGATAATCTAACTTTAAACTATCCTCAATTGTATGAATGAATACCTTTTGTGTCTTGGCTTTAAGCTCGTCAATATATTGGGTTAGTTTGGGGTTTTTAAGTAATACCCACGCTTCTTTATTAACTGCATTGTCGGTCATCTTATCTACATTGTAGGCAATCTTATAAGCTTGCATCTGATTACCTAGCTCTATATACTTCTCGCAAAACTTCATCTGTTTAGGCGTTAAGTTTACTTTATTGTACCCTTCCATTTACCCAGTGTTTTAGTTATTTTTTATAATTTACTTTTTATAGTAAACTTTTACAAATGTACTTCTTTTTACTTTTACTTTATATCTGATTTTTTTAGCTCTAATATATCCAAAAACGAAAAACCCTAAACATTTTTATTTGCTTAAGGTTTACTTTATTCGATTATCTTATATTACTATTCCGATAGTTTTTTTATAATTAATGATTGCGCTTTCACCCTGCTTTCCAACGCATCATTTTTATCCTGCATCTTTTTTACTTGACGCTCCAAGATTAAATTGTGATTTGTCAATACCTGGCACTTGCCTATTAATACAAGAACAGTAACAAAAAATGCTAATGCAAGTATTATAAGTATTATTACTATTGATCCGCTTATTTCTTCCATGTCTATTTTATGTTTTCAAGGTTATACGCTTTTAGTATTGATTCTTTTACTTTGTCAAATGCGTTTCTTTCGGAAGAATAGAAATACGTCAATTCACAATCAACAGATTCACTCGCTTCTCTTAGAGCTTGTTTTACGTGCATATTTGCAAATTCAATCATACAAATTATACATTCTCCTTTATCCATTGGAGTTAATCTTGAAGAGCTTATTGAAACTCCAATTTGATCTTTTATTAATTCTTCTGCTGTTGGTATCATTGTTTATTTGTTTAAATGTTGGTTAATCTATTTATAATGGATTGTAGTATATCTTTCAACCCAACCACATCTTAATACTTTCCAATGCTTTATTATGCATCCTGAAAATCTATCGTAATGTTTTTTTATAAAAATTGGTTCATTCATAACTCAATTGTTTAATGTTAGTGGTTTAAACTTCTATTACAGAAAAAGGAAGTTCTTCATATATTTTTCTCAATCCTTTCATGTCTTTAGGATAATCATCCGATTTTTGCCATTGAGATTCCCCATTTTTCCTTTCATCATCATCCTCACAAATTTCAACCATTTCCCTTTTTACAGCTTCATATTCATTTTCGGAAGAAACTTTAAACTGCTGAACGTCATTGTCGAACATTGAACAAATTGCTACTACATAATTTTTCATAAAATTGATTTTAATATTACTAATTTTCCTTTTATCACTTTGCTTTCGGCTTGTTGCCATTGCCACTTCATATCTCTACAGTCTTTTACTGATTCTTCCCCGCATTGACAAAACCCTTTTTCATTTCTTAAACAAGTTACATCTGGCTTTTCAATAGGATTAACGAAATACAATTCTTTAGACTGTAATAGGCTGTAGAAACTTAATTGGGGATAATCAAAGTATCTTCCTGCTACTGACTTATTCATATAATCTTTGAACCTATAGCAGTTTTCTAATCTTTCAACATAAGGCTCAACATCAAAAGTAATTTCATCTGCTGTAACTTCTCCGAGTATTTCAATATTTGTTCCGTCATTAATTATTGAAATATCTATATACCTATGGTCAAATGAATTAAAATAGGTAAATATATATTATTTTACACTTAGTAAAACATTAAAAACCCCCGAATAATTTTAGAGGGTTTTTATTTTATTTTTTTTATCAAAACTTATATCCTAAACCAAAATATAATATCCTATTATAAGTTGAAACATCATTTTTATATAGATCGTTTAATCCATAGATGTAATTAGCATCTATAAAAGCGCCTCTGTATATTTCAAATTCTATTCCTGTTGTCAATCCGTAATCTGTTTTTGTAATTTGGTTTGATATATCTAAAGTTTCCTTTTCATTTATCGATGCAATAGATGCATCTATTTTATAATCAAGTACTGTTCCTATATAACATCCTGCTCGCAATGAAAGTCTATCTGTAAAATAATATTTTGCGGTGGTAAGTAAATTGAGTTGATTAGAATTATAATCTGCCTTTATTAATACAGGAGCGTCATCTTCATTTTCTCTATATTCGTCTTTGTCTGTTGTATATCCAATTTTAATGTAATTTAATTCTGCATTTATTGCAAATTTTGAAAACTTATACTCACCATAAAAACCAAATGAAAAAGATTGCTTTGAATCAACTTTAAAATAAGAGTCCCTATCAACGGATGTAATTGCAATATATGCTTTTGGGGCAAACTTAAATTGAGAATAGGAAAACGAACATGACATCAAAATAAAGATCAATATTATGCTTAATTTTTTCATAAAAATGGTGTTTTATTTTATCGCACCATTCCCAAAAGCGAAGTTAGTTTATATTAAAAAAGCGTGGGTCTGTAGCCTTTATTCAGTCAGAGGCTTCCGACGGCCCACACACAAACAAGTACAACAACACCCACGCCAAAGCGTGAGCATCAGTCTTGTTTAATCGGTGTGTGTGAAATTGTCGGAATTCCTGACACGAGTAAACAGCTAACGCTAATATTTTATATCCGATTGATCGGAAACCATTAAAAAGTAATCTAAATCAAGGTAGATGGCTTGGGGCTATCTCTTGCAAATATATAAATTCTATTCTTTCTTCTTTGGGTTAAAACTCAATCCCTTTTTTAATTTAACATTAAAATCAGATAATTCAATAGTTCCTTTATCTTCTATTTTCTTTGGCTCAATCATAGATGCGGTTTCATCGTTAAAAAGTTCTTGTTGACCAAATTTTTTATTCCAGAGCTTTTCGAACTGTTTCCAGTTGTCCGAAACATTCATCAATGTTACCACACTAACTATTTGTTTATTTAGATGATCTATTCCTTCTTCTCGTGTTAAGTTTTGATGTAGTTTGTGTTTTAGTTTTCCTTTTTCATTTCTACTTGTTCTTTGTAATAAAGCTTGTAATACCCCTTTAGGTAAAGGCTGATAAATGAATTTTTTAGTCCAAGTTCCTATTATACCAGGCCTACCTGCCTTATTGATCTCAGGAGTAGTAAAATACCAATTATTAAGTCTAAATATTTCCCTGTAAAACTCATCAGGAAATCTTTTTTTCCATGGTAAAAGTTCTTCACTTATATACCTTTTTAGTATTTTTTGTAATTCATCATTTTCTCTATCATATTGGTATCCTGTAGCTTCATCAACCAAAGCCATAATACCAATTTTAGAAAGACTCCTTACTAATATCTCTGAAGCCTGAGCTAAAGGTAATTGAGCGGATTTTAATACTTTTTCCTGCCTAGCTTGTAAATAAACATCACAAAGTAATGGTATTATTACTGCCTCATATCCTGAATTTGGCTTTCCTTTTATATCCAGATAATCTATCTGTTTGAGCACGCCTCTTAATTCCTCATTAATAAAGGGTTGTAGGTTATTTGCATCTATAAAACTAGGCATATTGAGCACCCTTACTTCATCCTTTTTTCTTCCTCTTTTAGTTCTTCCAAATGCTCTAAAAACAGCACTACCTGAAATAACTCTTTTTCCGTCCTCTAATACATAACAGTTTAATAGGGACTCTCCAATTACAAGTTCTCCCTCGTGAGTTGCTTTTAGTAGTTTATCCATTTATCAACATTTTATAAGTTATACGATTTTCCATATTCAAAAGTAATTTTGTAAATCTAGTGAATTGTGTTTCTTTTCTCAAATTGTATCTGAAAACAAATTCGTTTACATATTTCTGCATGTGCTTTCTGCTCCACCAATTATAAATACCGTTGTATCCTCTTTTCAAAATAGACCAAAATCCCTCTATTGAATTGCTGTGTATTTCTGGATTATCAAAGTCAACATATTGTTTCTTTGAGTGATCAACAATGTGGTGGTCATAATCCGAATGAAGTCCGTTATATCCCATCCATTCATCAGAAATGAAAACACTGTCCTTTGCAACGTTTCTTCTTATAATTGGCTGTAATGTCTTAGCCTGGGTGTTTGGAACTACAAACGCCCTAACATTTCCATCACGTTGCAACAAACCAAGAACCGGAGTCTTATCCTTGAAGCTTCTACCTTGTGACTGTTCAACCTTTTTATCCTTGTGTCGGTTCTTATTCTTACCGCCTACAAATGTTTCATCAGATTCAATTATACCATCCAACTTATCATTATCATCAAATCCAAAACAGTTTCTGATCCTCTGCAACAAAAACCAAGCGGTTTTCTGTGTAACTCCAATTTCATTGCTCAATTGAACCGATGAAATGCCTTTCTTGAACGATGTGCATATCCATATAGCAAGAAACCATTTCTGCAACTCTATCTTAGTGTTGTCAAAAATGGTATCCGTTTTAACGTTAAAGTATTTTCCTGTGTTCCTACAACGGTATTTATTACCCTTGCATTTGTAAACGCTCGACAAAGAATCAAAAGGGCTTATAACAATTCCCTCCCATCTCAATTCCTCCAAATGATCTATACAGGTTTGTTCGTCAGGAAAAGCCTTTATTAATTCTAAAACCGTTTTTATATCTTTGTTGAACATTTTACCGTTTTTAATAACAGCACAAATATAGTAGATAAATACACAAAACAAAAATTATTGTTGTGTAATTTTATATATATTTACCTTTGGTATTTGGTTATAGCGGATTCAGTTAGGGTTAAATTTCGTTTGGCTAGGTTTTCAATATATTTTGAATTGGAATAAATCCTCCAATAATTTGCCTCTTTTATAAAAATATCCGCAACAGTTTCTTGAAACCATCCTTCATTATCATATTCTCTTTTTTCTATCTGAAACCCCTCAAATATTACATTCTGTAAAGCTTCATCATATCTAACTTTTCTAGTACTATAATTTAACGCATCAGTTGTATTTTGTCTTATTATTGGCTCTTCTAAAACATTACCATCTTCATCTACTGGAATAAACATTCCAAGCGTTAAAGGCATTGAAAGAAATTTGGCGTAATTCCAAACTCTTTCTCTAAATTCTTCTGAGGTGATTTCTTCTTTTAAGAACAAATTGTATTGCTCCAAAACATAATCTACCATTGATTTTAAAATCCTTTTTTCCATAACTATTATTTTTTACCAATTATACCGTTTGTCAATTGCTCTAAACTCTCATCCTGAATCCTTTTTATTAATTCAGTATCCGTTTCCTTTAAACTGTTATTTTTCATAATTATTTATGATTTAAAACTTTGTTCATAATTCCTTCAATTGCTTTTGGATTTAGCCTATGCGCTTCCATCAAACTTGCCAAAAATATCAATTCATCAAGTCTATATTTCGTAATAAACTCCACAACTTTCTCAACGTGGAAAACACAACTCACAACCATATCCGGATTTTCTTCAAATAAGCGCGTGTATTCCTTTAATTGGATTGGTTCAAGGTATTTTGTCACGGCTTGCAGTTTTGGCCTTAATTGACCCTTATAATGCACTGAACCGATCAAAGCCTCGTTCTTTTCCAATGCAAGCTGATTGAATATAATTGCCGATAGCACGTCTAATGTTTTACTTTCCATTTTATTAATTTATTAATCGTTCCATTGTCCGTGCCCATAATCATCCTCATATGGGTCAACGTTATAAACTGGTTCATCAAATTCGTCGTAAGCTACGCCATCCATAATCCTATAACCTTCGCTTGTTATTCCTGAAATTCTACCTGAACCAAAAACACTTGGTGCGATTTCTCCAAACATTTTATTATTTAGATAAATTTGTCTATGTACTGGCAACGAAGCGAAATCTTCATCAGTCATTTTTCCTTCCCTTATTCTGTTGTTTCTTTCAACTGTTTGAATGTTATAATTTGGACGTGCCTTTTCTCTTTTTTTAGCTGAACAAGATTTTGAACAACATTTTCCCCAACCTCTTTTTATATCGGCTGTTTTTGCGTGATACTCATTACCACAATTATCACAATTTCTTTTTATAGTTGCCATATTTTGTATTAATATTTATTTTGTAAATGTAAATATAATTTTAATATAAACTAATATTATTTTAATTATTTTTAAAATAAAAAAAACCTACTCGAAAGTAGGCTTGTGATTATTGGGTTAAAACGGAAGGTCAGAAGTGTCATCCTCAATTTTACTTACTGTTTCATTAATCGGTTCAGATTGTGCAACTGGATTGGCATTACCAACACCCGAAGCATTACTTTCATTTTTTGAACCTAACAACTGAATGTTATTTACGGTTATTCCCATCGTTACAATTGTTTCTCCATTTGAATTAACCCAACTTCTTGCATTCGGTATTCCACTAACAAAAACCTGCGTTCCCTTTTTTAAATAAGGCGCTATTTGCGTTTGATTACCCCATTTTGCACATTCATACCAAGTGGTTTTAGAAACCTTTACACCCTCTTTATTAGTGTAATTCTCATAAACAGCAACACTAAAGTTTATCACTTGGTTGTTGTTAAAATCTTTCATTTCGGCATCGTTTCCTATATGCCCGATAATTTCTATTCTTTGCATTGTCTATTATATTTATTGGTTAATTGTTCTATTTAAAAAAGTGATAATTGTTTTGGTTTTTGCCATTCTGCCAGTCATGTACTCAAATCTATCAAATCAACGAAAACGCTATCCGTTACCCAATGACCGCATTTAAAATGGTAAATACTGCCTCGTTTTTCTTTTATCTAAAATACCCTTTCGTTTTTTGGTTCTGGATATTTATATAGTTTTCGTTTCTTTGGCATAATTCTACTCTTTTGGTTTACCGTAAATTCCTATTTCAGTATTAAACGCCTCTCTTAACGCTACTCTTTCTTGTATCGAAAATTCTCTGTCTTGCAATTTCAACCATTTTAGTATGCCTCTGCAAACTGATATTTTAATGATTATTTCATCTATCGTAAGATTAATTGATTTTATTGATTTTAAAGCCTCAATACGGTCTAAAAATTCATTTCCGTATAATCTTCTCAATCCCTCTTTAAATTCTATTGGCTCGCCTCCTTTTGATCCATTTGATGCAAAATCTTGACCCCAAATGTTTAGTAAATGGAATCTCAAAGTTTCATTAGCTCCGATTCCAATAAAATGCCCTGCTGTCATCATTTTCATTGGTTTGTTTCCGCAAATGCAATTGTGACCTTTATCAAGTTCCCTAACGATATAATTTATTTCTTTTTGCAAATTGGCTTTATATACTGAAAGTGTTTTTTCTTTAGGAATTAACTTATTTGTTTTACTCACTTTGTTGATTGGCTTTTTCAATTTTAAATCCACACCTTTAACCGCTACTTGGCAGGGATAAGAACAATATTTTTGTAGTGAATTTTGCTTTTTAAATTGCTTTCCTGATTCTTTTGAATATTCATCACAATTAGGATTATCGCAATGGCGGTGGGTTTTTACTTTTATTGCCATTTTTGGTAGGTTTTAAATTAGGGTTGCATCCGTAAACACAACCCATAATTATTAGACTGCTTTTAAATTATTCAAACCGCCCTCATCCTTTTTTTCGGTAAACAAATCATTTGCTCGTTTACCTTGATAAATGAATGCAAAAACCTCTTTTTTCAGTTCCTCACAAATTGCATCGAGTTCGTTGTTAAATTCCTCGTCCATTTCTTCATCGTTAAACGTAATTGTTGGAGTTGAGCCAATTGGAACAGTTCCTTTTTCACAAATCAAATTACCTTTAATCTTGATTCCCTCGTATTCGTCTGAACCAACAAATGAAATTGCCTTTACTTGGCATCTCTCATATTCCTCTAAACAACCGTGAACAGCCTTTTTAAGAGCTTCCTCGTTTTTTCGATTGTTCTCCCTTGCAAACTCAAATCCTTTCGTCAAATCCAAAGAAACAGCCATAGCCTTGCTGAACTTCTTGATAGTTAATATTAAGTCCTCCGACGGCAAAGAATCGCTTTCCACGCTTAACAAATCATTCCGCTTGGTCAAATCATACCAATCTACGGTAATCAGGTTTTTGGAGTTGATGGCGATACGCTCCAATCCAAAGTTTTTAAAATCAATTGGTTTCATAAAAAATATATTTAATGTTTATAAATTACTTAAAATTTCCTTGTAACTATTTTCTGAAAAGTTAATTTCTTTTTCGGTTGGACTTCTTTGTAAATCATTTGTTCCGCAATATCCGTTACAATCCACTAATGGTTCAACTTTGCATTCTGGCATTTCGTCAATACATTTTATTTCGGGATAATCTTTATTTTTAACCAAAAACACCAGATTTGCTTTAGGGTTTATTTTAGCTTTTGCGGTCGCTTCCTTGCTTTGGTCTTTTAGCATAGTTACGGGTTCTCCTGCTAATTTCGTAAGTTGGTGTTCAATTACTGCCATTCTTAAAAACTTGAAATAAAAGTCACGTTTCATTTTTTGCCAATATCCAATACCGCCTTGAACGCAACCAGTTCCAAAACAATTATTATTAAGAAATCCTAAATAGTACATCAATGGAATTGCTATAAATTCATTTCTCAAATATTCAATGCAATCTTTTTTTGATAGTCCGTGAAGCATTAAAGTAAATATCCCTTTAGCGTTTGGATGGTTTTTAACCAACCCAATAACCCTTTTTGATTCTGAAATATCAAATCCAAATACCTGATGAACATAATTAAAATTGTTTTCCTTTTCCCATTTCTCACGAACTAATCTTTTTAATTGTGTAGAACATATTGCACCTGTCGAAACGTTTAAGGACTTGAACGCAAACCAAACATCTTGAATTCTTTTATATTCTGAACCAATTCCAGAAATGGTTTCTATTTCTATACCATACCATTTTTGACAATCATCTTTAAATCGGTAAGTATCTGGATGTTCATTAAATGTATCTATAAAAATAATCCTAATTCTATCATTTCCGAATAATTCAATTGCCAGCCAAATTGCAACGGCACTTGTTACACCACCACTCCACCAACAAATTATATCTTTTTTCATTTTATACTATTTAAAAAATAAAGGCATTTCCATTTGAGTACTCTTTACACGCCCGAAAATCCTGATTATCATTTTGTGTTCTCCGTGTTTAAAAATCATATTCAATCCACAAAAGTACTTTGTATTATCATCTGGAATTGTATTTGTTGTAATGATTTCCTTTTTTCGTTTGATTCCGTTTTCAATCTGGCGTTGTGTTGGCGTTTTGAGTACATCCAAAAGAAGCTTTGCCCAGTAGCCTAATTTATTATCGAGGTCAATATGACTTGTTTTATGGTACTCCATTTCTAAAGCCATTTTTTCAAGTTCTGGCAACCCTTGTAAATGACCAAATAAAAACTGTTTTGTTTCTTGAATAATTTTAGACGTTATATGATAAGACGTTCGATCAGCATAGAACAAATTATTTGTGAGGTAAAAATCCATCTTTTCAACTAACTTTCCATCCTTATCAAATTTAGGCTTTTTATATTTCAAAGTCCATTTTGTTGGAGGCTCGTTAATCACTATTTCCTTAATCAATACTAAATCATTCATACGCTTGAATTATTAAAAAGTTGATTTGCTTCATCCATCAAAGAATTGAATACAGTTTCGTGCAATTGCTCTTTTAAAATCTCTACAACGAAATCACATCTTTTCTTTTTCTTTTTATTTAAAATCGTTCGCCTCTTTTTCAAGCATTCATTAAGATATCCAAACATCCAATGCTTGCCATTTTGTCCCATTGCTTTTATTAGCTTCAATTCGCTTTTGTCAACATCGTCAATTTGCATTTTTTCAATTGAATTATCATCAAAACCCAATTCTAAAATAGCATCATCAAATGATTTTTTTACAGCATCTTTTTTTGACGGAATCACTTTAGTAATTTCAACAACCCTTTCAATAATTTTAACAGGTTGGTTTTCTAATAAATGTTTTAATTCGTCAATTTCTGATTTCAATTGACCAATCTCAATACCTCGTTCTTGGCAAACTCTGATTAAAAATTTCCAAAGTTCATCATCACTATATTTTCTATAAATGGATAATAATGTTTTGTTTTCGTGTTTTGATAATTCCATGATTATTATATTTTAAATCCCATTTTTATTAACTCTTTTTTTTCATGGCTATTGAAGTTGAAACCCTCCAAAACATAACCATCAATATCAACTGTAAATTTCCTTTCGTTTAGGTTGTTTATCACAAAATAAGTATTTTCCACATCCAAACTTGGAACAACCCAAAAACCTCTCAACTCCCTTATTGCGGATTGAATTGCAACCGTTACCGAACTTGGATTAATCCCAAAAAACTCTCCTACTTCTTTATTATTCAATTCAGGGTGAGAAATAGAGTATTTGTACAATTCGATTACATTTATGTTTTTAGGCTTTCCCATCATTTCACTTCTTTTAATAGTTTGCAATAATATTTTACAGTCAATGCAACTGCTTCATTTGTTTCTCCAACACTAAGCAACTTATCAAATGTTTTTAACTTTCCGTTATTGTTAACTTGTATTTTCCATTTTCCTTTGAAACCAACAGGATAAACCTTTACATTATGCCTATGAACAAAATATATTTCCTCAGGACTTGCCGTTATTTGATGTGATGAACTCGATTTCTTTTTTGGCACTTTCTAATTCTTTTTGATGTTTAGCCGTCAAATTTATAATCTCATATTCCAAAAGCTTCTTTTCAGATAGCAATTTTTCATTTGCCTTTGATTCTGTATTGTATAAAGCTACTGAATGCTTTGAAACTGTTTCTATGTGGTTGATGTATGACTGAACCCTAAATAATGCCTCTAACATTTGATTTAGCAATTTAAGCATTTCGGGTTTATCGGTTGCCTTTGCGTACCATTCAGAAAACTTTTCCGTGATGAAAATTAAATCTGTTTGGTTTTTGTCCTCTGCAATCCATTGAGCAGTATCAGCATAATCAAACCTTTTTCTAATTTGCTCGAAATATTGCTTTTGAGCTTTGATGTTTGCCTTTTCAACTTCGCCAAATTCGCCTCTTTTATTTTCAAGTTCTTTCATTTGGTTTAGTTTTAAAATGGAACGGTATCATCATCTTCATCAATTTTATTTCCTGTAAGTTCTTCATATTTTGAGGTTGCATAAACATCATTATTATTTTCGTCTATGTAATAGAATTTTGCCAAAGTACGATTGAAAAACATTGTCACTTTTCCAACTTTTGCAACGCTTTTAGGCTTTGCCTTTGTAATCATAATATCGACTTCATTTGCCGAACCGTGTACCCTATGTACCGTTATCATACATTTTCCGTTGTTATACCATTCTGAACCTCCTTTCAAGTCGTAAGGCGTTGGAGCTTTCCTTGAACCATCCTTATCAGCTTCCGTTTTAGTTGGATGAATAACCGTATGAAAGTGCATTTTGTGGTGTTCTGCCATCAAATTACGGTAACTCAAAACATCTTCTAAATACTTATCATCACGTCCGAAAGTTGTTCCATCTGGTGCTATTCCGTGCCTCATGTCTTTCCAACTGTCAATGGTGACTGTTTGTATTCCATCAGTCTTTTTCATTTCTGCTGCCAAATCCCAAAACTCATAAGGTGTCATTTTTGCTTTTAAATCAGTTTGAACCAATATTTTGAAATGTTCACAAACCCATTGCATATGATGCATAACTTCATTTTCAGTTATGTAATTTGAATTTATGTAACGTTTGTCGAAAGTCTTTCCCGAAACCTTATGAATCAAAATATCTAATATTTCATTCTTATCGCCAACATCAGGAACGAAAAGCAAATGTTTCCACCCCTTGTATAAAGTTGCGTTTAAAAGCATTTCTAAAAGAAACTCCGATTTCCCAGATTGAGGGAATCCGGTCCAATCTGTAACTCCTGGCAAGCTCATTGTGTAATGCTGATGCAAAGGTGCAAAACCCAAGTAAATACCACGCAACGCCCCTTGTTTATGATATTCCAATAAGCTTTCCTGTGCCGATTGTGCCGTTAGTATTTCGTAGCCTTTTATCATTTGTTTTTAGTAGTTAATGTGACCGTCTTTTACTTGTGAAATTGGTTTTTTATGTTCCATAGATGCGTAACGTTCAAATATTTTTGGTCTTGATAAGAATTCTAATGTTACGTACTTGTAATTTGTTTCTCTATGATGATTATCTGAATAGCAGTTATCAATTACTTTTACAATATCTTCTTTTGAGTACCCGTCTTTTATTCTAAGATTATAAGCCTTTTTTACTTCATCAGTAACCACTATGCTTTTTTTAGAATAAACTTTATTGAAGTAAGTTTTTAATTTTTCAAAATCAATAACATTATTATTCTTTTTTAAATCTGTTTTATAATCTGGTATTGGTTGGCGAATTTCGTCTAATGGATTAGCGATTTCTGACAAATGCATTGGCGAAAAATCGCTAATGGGTGATTTTAAAGGGATACAATACCATTTTGTACGATCATAACCCTTTTTATTATGGTTTCCAACTTCTAAATAACCAAACTTTACCAACTTATTCAAGCACGTTTTTATCTGACTTTCTGAAAGGTAATCGAATACCTCATTAAATGCTTTTCCGCTGCTATACATCCAATAATTATCATCGTAAAAATGTCGTTTGTTTGCCTTATTAGTTCCTATCCAAAATTCAATATTTGACAAAATAATTGCGGAATCCGTACCAACTTTTTTGGCAACTTCCGTATCGAAATTCATTTTAATAATACTCATAATAAACAAAAAAGCCTTAGGTTTCGTTGATGGTGGCAACTACTCCCTTAAGGCTTTAGGTAAAAAATGTCTTTAGATTGTGTTAAATCCACCATAGATAACACGTGACAAATATAAAACAATTATTCCAAATAACTAATAGCTTCTTTAATTTCGTTTGCTTTCTGATTTTCATTAACCGAACGCTCGAAAGCTTCCGATACTTTGTTTTCCAGATGGTCCGAATATTTACGGCGAAGCATATTTAGTATTTGTACAGTTTCCAAATCTGAAAACTCAAACTCTACATCAGATGTTAATGATGCCATCAACTCCGAAACCCTTTTTTCCTGCTGTTGCTCTGTTGTGAGCTTTTTGAATAGTCCGAACATGGTTATTTGGGTTTCTCCGTTGTTAAAACTTCACTTTTTTTAGTAGTCATAAAGCTAGGGGTTAAAGGCTTGTTGAAAGATAATAAACAAAGCCAAATTTCTCCTTTAAATAATATCCTTAACCGTTCTTTGAATGATAGTTGCCAACACATTACAACCTCGCCATTTGCATCATTATTCTTAAATGCTGGTAACGATAAATATTCAGGTTGATTTTCTGCAAAAGTTACATTTGCCTCTTTAAATTTTTTTGGTTTCATAATTTTTGATTTTTTAATTGTTTTAATTTTTGTTCACTATCTATAATCACTCCAATAAAAAAGGGATTTCTAGGATGTGTTCTTGCGTGAGATATTCTTTCTTCGTGCATCTTTTTAACTTTATCAACTCCAAGGTTTTTAATTAAGTGTTTTAATTCATCCATAATTAATTGTCTTTAAATAAATCTAACGTTGATTCTTTTCTACTTGCGTTTTCCGCTTGTTTTCGACTATAAGCAGCCGATATCCATCTTTTCAAATCCCTGCCGTGCGCGACCTTGTTTTTAGCCTTTACAAAGTCATAGTACAAAATCAAATTTTCATCGCTTAATGTCTTGAAAACAGCGCCGAAAACTCTACTTTCATCCGGCGGATCATTCCCCAAATCAAAATAAGCTTTTTTTAAATCCTCACTCGTGAAAGGCTTAAATTGAATCGATACCCATTCCCTTGCAAATCCTAAACATTTTAAATAGTAACTCTTGTTACCATTCTTGACAGTTTCGATTGCTTCTTCTTTGGTTTGGATTGGTTTAGTCATCGCTTAAAATTGTTTCAGAATCATAATCAAATCCGTCCGCCTCCCAAGCAATGCTAAAATCTTCATTGGCGAACATTTCAACCAATCCAGAAATTTGAGAAAGCCTTAAAACTTCATCGGCATCCATTCCCAATTCTTTTGCAATCTTTTCAGGACTCCAATTTCTTTTTTTCAAGTCCACAACAATATCACTCATAGAATCAACACGGTGTTTTCCTCTTGCTCTGTTATGCCTAATTGTTGAAGCAACACGATTATTTTTGTCGGATTGACTTTCTCTAATTGTAACAACTGGCAAATAACCGTGAACCCTGCTTTGAATGTCGGCACATTCTTTTCCAACTCTGTTACGGTGGAATCCATCAATAACCTCTCTTGATCCGTCTAAGTTATCCATACTCACAATTGGCTGTGTATAGCCATCATTGGAAATTGAAAGCCTCAAAAGCTCCATTTCGGGAGGTGCTACTGAGGC
>Ga0247816_10000309_pt1 | contig 29191 bp, 27 predicted proteins | sample UWRJL209509C1_FD_179930 | JGI IMG/M metagenome (GOLD analysis project Ga0247816, IMG submission 179930) | Plant litter microbial communities from Arlington Agricultural Research Station in Wisconsin, United States - UWRJ-L209-509C-1 | ecosystem: Environmental > Terrestrial > Plant litter >...
GCCACCATGATAGAATCGTTTTTCTCCTGCTCAAATTTGCGTGCGATAGGCAGTGCCTTGTTTAAAAAATAGGTTTGCGTATCGTACCTTTTTAACAAACTGTTGAGGAGGGCCACATTGTTGTAAATACGAAATGCTTTTAAGGACACATCTTTATACTTCTCAATTATCCTTACAGACTGAAGCGCATATTTTAACGCCTCGGTGTAGTTGTCTTTTCCCAGATAAGCATATTCATAGCGTTCATATAACCATTCCAGGTCCATTTCCTTTTCCGGATAATCAATTGATTCATAAATCCTGCGCGCATTGTTGAGCAGGTCAATCATGGTTTGGTATTGTCCCCCCATGAGGTACACGTTACTCAATTTGATTAAAACCGCTGCCTTGGAGCGCTTGTCGCCAATGCCCTCATAAATGGCTATCGCTTTTTTATAGAAAGCAATTTTCTTATCAGACATTTTTTCGCTGTCTGGCAGGGAGTCGCCCTGCATCGTCAGCCTTGCTGCTAAAACGACATGCTGTTTTCTTTGGCCGGACAGGTTTAATGCCGTATCAGCCTTGCTGCCATTTGAAACTGAATCAGCGTTGCTGCTATTTGATACTTCGTCAGTTTTGCTGCCATTTGATACTGCATCAGTTTTGACAACAGCCTTTTTCGCATGTGCGGATACAGACCTGCGACTGCCTGTTTGGGAAAAGCCTGCCGGGTTACAGGATAAAAGCAGTAAAAGCAAAATGATATGCTTCATTCTATTAATCGTTCATGGTAAATAAAAACAAAAGCACCCCCGGCAACATCACGCCGCCAATGCCGACAAAATTGGCTGAAACGGCACCTGATGCACATCCTGTGACGAAACCACCGAGAACAAACAGTGCCGCGCGGTTGTCAAGTTCAAGGCCCCTAGCCCAGAAAGCGGGAACTATACTGTCCAGCACGTGAAATTCAGAAGCAGCTTTATACTTCGCCACGCCAAAAATCCCCATGGCCAGCACTACCAGGAAATTAAGAAACAACCAGATGACCTGACTATTGTAAATATCGGCGGTGATGAGGATAATATACAGTAATCCGGTTATGATTAGTATGACGCCAGCAAGTTTAATCAGGTCCATGCCCTTTGATCCCTTGTTGAGCAGTTTTCTGGAAGCAAACAGTGCACCTACATAAACCGGAATAGAAAGTAACTGGATAAAACCTTTTGCGGTATGCTGATGCAAAAACTGATAGGCCGAAAATATCACATTTCCGACAACATGTACGGAAAAAAAACCCGAGGTAAAAAATGTGATCGTATCACAGTAGCCGACGGTGAAAGACATCAGCAATAATGTCGCAATGCCTGATTTTACTTGTAATTTCATTATATCAGTTAGATGTGCCATATCTTATGGTACATCTGGTTTTGCAACAATAACACCACAAGATAACATTCTCTTTATTAATATATTAACCCGCATATAGAAAAATATTTTTGATGATATATCGTCAATTTACGATTCCATAGCAGAAAACAATAGCTATTAAAGGTTAAACATTTTGAATTACAATTTAATAGCTATTGTTACGCTAACAGACTTGAAATGATAACCACACCGAAATTATCGCGGCATGATTATCCTACACCGCAGGGGGCAGAGTTTGCGAGGAAGTAACCCCGCTTTGACCGGCAAAAGTTGCCTGATCATCATGTTGTTCTGTGGTATAATAACAAGTGAGCAGCACCAGGCCGGGCAGGATCAACACGTATAATCCGAAGAAATTTGCCATGGTTGCGCCAAGCAGACAACCAATGAGGAAGCCGCCGATAGTGATCATTTGTTTTTTTAGACTCTCCAAACTCAATAGATCAGTGAATGCTGACCCCAGCACGTTACCCAGATCAAGTGATGCCTGTGTAACATTGCCCGTCATCATGGTGGTAGGGCCATAGGTTTCTTTACCATAAAGTTTTCCAAATGCATTTTGAAAGCCCATAGCAAATACGACCACCATCGTAACCAGGTATGTGCCCCAGGATGCGGGACTATACAGCTTAAAGAACAGGGCCAGCAGGCCGGCTGCCACGATGAGGAAACCCTCCATGAGCAGCAACCGATAACGCTTGCCTGGCTCTGCTCCCAGGCGGCCGCCAATAATTACGGAAATGATGAAAACTGGAAAGGTGAGCAGTTTTATCCATACCTGGGCATTGGATCCATTGATAATCTGATAGGCGAATACAATAAAGTTTCCCGTCACATGTGCCGAAAAAATAGAATCAGCAGAGATAAAGGTAACCGTATCGCAATAGCCTGCTATTGCGCTTAACACCAGGGTAACGTACCAGATACTGTGTGTCTTTTCCATAATGTTGGATGGTTTAAGAGTTAATAATTTTGAATAATTGTTTTTGCGGTCATATCCATGACCACTAAAAGGCAAAACATGAGCAACCCAGGGCGCCCCAAAAAGCGGTATAATCATTAACCGGCACAGCGCTGAGCCGCGCGTTATTGTGGTTATGGCCATGTACATTGCAACTACCTGCACAGGAATGTACGGCTGTTTCAATTTGTAACTGCATGATACTTTGGTCAGACTGTCGTTTTTCTGCCTGGGCCTGTTTGGAATGTGCCTGCGCCAGGTGATTGCTGCCAGAAAAATAACCATTGTAAATTTTGGTTGGCGACCAGTCTGGCAACACAGGTATAGGCGGTGGATTGTGTTCAGAAAACGAGCCTTTCGCATACACTACTTTGCCACCCAAAATAGTCATATCGGCTTCAATAGCCTTAATTTCTTCCTCATCCACTGCAAAATAATCACGGTCCAGCACAGCCAGGTCAGCAAGCTGTCCGGCTTTTATGCTGCCTTTTTTTTGTTGTTCGTTAGAGAACCAGGCGCTGCCCCGGGTGTAAAGTTCCAATGCGGTTTCGCGACTAAGGCGGCTATTATCGTCATATAAAGATAAGCCTCCTACCGTTTTGCCCGAGGTTAACCAATACAATGCGAGCCAAGGGTTGTAGCTTGATACGCGGGTGGCATCTGTACCGCCGCCCACAGGCACTTCCATTTCGAGGATCTTTTTCACGGGTGGGGTTTGCAGCGCGGCTTTTGCCCCATATCTGTCTGCAAAATATTCGCCCTGGAAAGCCATCCTATCTTGTATGGCAATGCCGCCACCTAATGCTTTTACACGTTCAATATTTTTTTCGTGAATGGTTTCTGCATGGTCAAATATCCAGGGTAAGCCATTAAAGGGGATGTCCCTGTTTACCTTTTCGAAAACATTTAAAAAGCGTGTGATGCTTTCATTGTATGTTGCGTGCAAACGGAATGGCCAGCGGTTTTCAACCAGTAAACGTACAACCCGTTCCAGTTCATCCTCCATCTGGTCGGGCAGTTCATGTCGCGGCTGAAGAAAATCTTCAAAATCTGCTGCAGAAAAAACCAGCATCTCACCCGCTCCGTTATGCCTGAACATGTCGTCGCCCTGATATAATTTAACTGCTTTTGTCCAGGATTCAAAATCTTCCATCTCGTGTTTTGGATGCTGGGTAAAAAGGTTGTAAGCTATTCTGACGGTGAGTTTGTCTTCATCGTTAAGCTCCTGCACTACCTTATAGTCATCAGGATAATTCTGTGATCCCCCGCCGGCATCAATTACACTTGTAATACCAAACCGGTTCATTTCACGCATGTAATGACGGGTAGAATTCACCTGATGCTCATATGATAATTTAGGTCCTTTGCCCAATGTAGCATATAAGATCATGGCATTTGGTGTAGCAATAATCAGACCTGTAGGCTCTCCTTTGGAGTCTTTTTCAATGTGGCTTCCAGGGGGCGCCGGGGTGTCTTTAGTATAACCAACTGCTTTCAGCGCCGCGCGGTTTAAAAATGCACGGTCGTATAAATGCATGATAAAAACTGGTGTATCTGGTGACAGGGCATTAATCTCGGCCAGTGTAGGCATACGCCTCTCAGCGAACTGAAATTCTGACCAGCCCCCAATTACCCTTACCCATTGTGGCGATGGAGTGCGATCGACCTGTTCTTTAAGCATCCGCAGTGCGTCTGCCAGAGAGGGGACACCATCCCAGCGCAATTCAAGGTTATAGTTTAACCCTCCCCTAATGAGGTGGGTATGTGAGTCGTTGATACCTGGAATCACCCTTTTTTTCTGCAGGTCGATAACCGTGGTACCTTCACCTGCATATTTTAGAACTGGTGCATCATCGCCAACTGCGACAATTTTACCATCGTGTATCGCCACAGCAGTTGCTGCCGGTAAATTGATGTCTACGGTATGGATTTTACCATTGAACAAAACCATGTCTGCATTTATCATCCTAATTCCGTTTAGTTTTTGGTTGATAAATAAGCTTTGATAGCTTCACCTGCAGGGGCAAAAAAGGCTTGACCCGCCAAAAGCGTAACTTTTGTTAGTGGTTTGTGGCTACTGAGCTTTTTACTTACCAGGTATTCTTCCGTTTCGTAAGCATCTAAAGCCCCTTTCACTACATTAACTGCTACAATTCCAGTCGGCGAATCAATGCCCGCATCTTTTAGATCGCTGCCGTGGGAATAACTGCTTACGCCAAGGCGTAGTGCTTCACGCATCCCAACCCTGCCCACGCTGGTCATGATTTCCGGGTCAAAACTGTTGCGGTTTCCAAGACCAATCAGCAATAATTTTTGTGCCGGTATAGTTCCTTTTGGCGGGGTAATTATTATTGTTTCTAAAGCATGGCCAGCAAACTTCCCGTTTTTACGTAGATCAGTAATTAGTCCGCTTAAGGCCTGGTCTACGTGCAAAAGGCCGTTCGCCGCTGCCGGAAGTGCCTGCGGGCTGGTCATGTCACCTTCGGTATATTCAAAAATACAAATGATCTGCAAAGGCGTAGCCTGAGCTGAAGGGCTTTGTACCTTACCCTCAATGGCAATACCATCGGCCTTGCCTAAAATAGCGGATGTACCTACGGCGGTTAGTGTTGGCGACGCATTTTGTGCGAGGGCGGCCGCGCTTACTGCGAGCAGCAGAAGGAAAGAAGAAAGGCTTACCCTGAGTGTCTTGATGAGTGTTATCATGGCGTTTGGTTTTTTGATTATTAAAATTTAAAGGTGAATTGAAGATTATAGAACCAGGAATTTGCAGATGGCTGTACCTCATCTTTAATAAAAGCACCGGTTATAAAATACTGGGCGCCGCTGCTGAGCGAGAAAAATTTATTAAAGCGGTGTTCTGCGCTGAGCAGATAAGTTGTACCAATGTATCGCTTTGAAGAACCAGCTCCGGGAAGATTGAAATTTCCGCTGGGCCGGTATAAACCATCCTGTACAGAATAACGCCAGTTGTAAACTACATCCGCCTGTACGTCCCAGCTATCTGACGGGCTGTAGGTAGCATAAGGATGAAGGTCGATTAGGTTTGCAGGACCTATCAACGGGTTGAAGCCAAAGTAACCGCCCCTGGGGTATAGCGGATTGAAGGTCTGCAGTTTATCGTCGCCCTTTTTCATATCACCTGAGATATAGTCGTTTCTTACATTGATACTCGGCTTGCCTTTCAACTTATCAAATACATATCCTACGTCTAAGGCAGCCGTCCAGGCGTTGATCTTTCCTTTACCGAAAGTTCCAAATTGATAGGCAGCTTCGAGGTTGTAGATAAAGCCACCACCATTTTTCCAATAACGGGAAGCAATGGTATGCCTGGTTTCGTTTGCTATCCCCTCCTCAAATTCTTTCTGCTTGTTTTTCACTCCTAGGTAGTAAAAGTCAAAGTTCCCACCTCTGGGTATCATCAGCGTAGAATAGAGCCCCCAGAGGTTTGCCTGATGGGTTGGCTTGTTGTCAAATACCCCAGGGTAAACGTTGTCTGCCATCATTACAAAGCCATCGATAGAAAAATTTTTAGCGGTAAACATCCCCTTTGCGCCCGTAAAATAAAGACGGACATTAGTCCCTTCCCGGACAGAGATGAGCCTGCCGGTACCATAATTAAGTTCCTGCCTGCCTGCCCTTATGGAAAAGCTCTGATCGCCTTTTTGCCATAGGTTAAGTTCGGCAAAAAGGTTTTGGATATTCAGCTTGTCCTCATCAACTGGCGCGGCCCCATACTTGCTCCCATTTTCCAGTCCGCTGTTTACCTGAGTGAAAATGCGAAAACGACGACTGAGTTGAAGGTTCGCGTGCAGGGAGTACCGCTGTAAAAAACTATAGTTATAGTCCTGGTCTGCTATCCAGTTCTCGTCAAACCTTCCGGAATACTCATAACGCAGCTCGCCCCCCAGCGAAAGGTAGATGCCTGACTTTGATGATAGCCCAATGTACTTGATCCGATTGTAGATCTTATCACTTGTATCAGTTTTTAAAGCACTATAGTCCTCGTCAAAACGCATTAGTTTAAAAGATTGCGCCAGCAAAGCCTGATGGTTACACCAGGAAAGTATACAGATGATGAGAAATTTTTTCTTCACTGAATATGATCATTTGATAAAGTGATTGATAAACCGAGGTTCTGGTTTAATGCCCAAGCATGTGGTGAGCATACTGGATACCGATACCATAGGCACCACCGTACTTTTTCATCAGGTTAGTTACGGCAACATATGTTTCCTGCCGTGCCCAGTCGCGCTGAAGCTCCAGCAGGTATTGTACAGACGTAATGGGTTTTACGCCCGAATGCACCATTCGCTGTACGGCGCGCTCATGCGCCTCTGTGCTAACATCTCCGCAGGCATCAGTGATAGCATATACCTCATAACCTTCGCTCAGGGCTGATAGAGCTGGGCCAACTATGCAGACCCCTGTCCATAAGCCGGCAAGAACAATCTTCTTTTTGCCTGTACCAGTAATGGCTTTGTAGGCGGCTTCATCTTCCCAGGTGTTCATTGATGTGCGGTCAATATAATTGGAAGTAGCCTGCGGATAAAACTCTTCAATTTCAGGGAAAACAGGACCGCTAAAAGACGATTCAGCAACGGTAGTTACAATCGTAGCTACGTTAAAAATTTTAGACGCACCGCAAATAATAGCTGTATTTGTCCGGAGTTCGCTTAATGCAATACTTTTGGTGGCAAATCCCATTTGCCCTTCGAAATCGATAAGGACCAATGCGTGGTTGTCTGGAGTTAATAAGTCTGGTGAAGGTTTCATAAATTAGTTTTAAAGCCCTACTATTCACGAACAATGCCAGTTTATAATACACTTATAACAAGATAGTTATTAAAAAACACTTGATATATGGCTGATGATATATCGTAAATTTACGTTAGCGCCCCTGGTTCGTAAATCAGCGTTATAACGCCAGTTTAAAAAGCGGTACACAACTTTAATCACCTGAATACCAATTAAATAACAAACGGTATGTTTCTGGATTATCTCCTGGCAGATAATCAAAACATGAAACAAAATTCAACAACAAAAATGATTGCCGCTGCAGCAGTGGCCGTTTTACTGGCAACAGTTAGTCCATTAAAAATCAATGCCCAAACTAGCGGCATTAAAAACATCGTGATTGTACACGGGGCATTTGCAGATGCTTCTGGCTGGGAGTCCGTATACAAAATATTGGTAAAAGACGGATATAAAGTTACGTTGGTGCAAAACCCAACCAGCTCTCTGGCAGAAGATGTTGCGGCTACGAACTTTGCCCTTGAACGTCAGGATGGTCCTGCAGTTCTGGTAGGCCATTCCTGGGGGGGTACAGTAATTACCGAAGCTGGAAATGCGGCCAATGTAAAGAGCCTGGTTTACGTGGCAGCCTTTGTGCCTGATGCAGGTGAATCTACGCTTGATCTGGTTCAAACTGTAAAGGAGCAGCCGAAAGGAATACTTGCCCCAGATGCAAAGGGTAATGTTTACCTCGGTAAATCTACCTTCCGGGAAACATTTGCCAACGGACAGACGAAAGAAAAATCAGACTTTATGTATGATTCCCAGATCCCCCTGACCGTTAAATCTTTCACTGATAAAATAACTACAGCAGCGTGGAAAAACAAGCCAGTATATGCTGTAAAACCATCGAACGACGAAACCATTAATATGGGACTTGAAGACACTATGTATGCTCGTGCCAAGGCGAAAGTTACCCATGTAACCGGAGGACATACATTATTTATGACTCAGCCTAAAGCGGTTGCAGCAGTAATTGAAGCTGCTGCGCAGGGTAAATAATAATCAGATCCTGATACATCGCATGCGCGCTGAACTACAGCCTAAAATCCTCCTGCTGGCACATTGCCCGGCAGGAGGATTTTTTATATATTGGCGCTGCATATGCGCAATTACCTATGGAAGCAAAGGAAACATTAAAAGCCCATGTACTGCAATTAACGAGCTTAACCGATGATCAGTTTGATTATTTTTTTTCCCATTTTAAAAGACTCAGCTTTAAAAAGGGCCAATCGGTTATTACTGCCGGGGATAAGGTAGATTGCGAATACTTTGTGATTTCAGGGTGTTTAAAATCTTTTTTTATCAATGATGATCTGAAAATGTTTATCCTGCAGTTTGCCATGCCGACCTGGTGGGCCTCTGACTACAATGCATTGTACAGCGAGACCAAAGCCACCATCAATCTGGACTGCATCACCGATGCAGATGTCTTATGTATATCGAACAGCGACAGGGAAAAATTGTGCGACGAACTTAAGAATATCGAGCGGTTTTTTCGATGGAGAACAAATAAAGGTTATGTAGCCACTCAAAAAAGGCTTCTGTCTTTTATGAACAACAATGTCAAATATCGTTACGAAGAGCTTTTAAAGCTGTATCCTGAACTGTACAACCTGGTTCCGAAAAACCTTATAGCTGCTTACCTGGGCGTGTCCAGAGAAACCCTCAGCAGACTGTACCACCATTAGTGTGTTTTACGCGTTTCAAACTTTTCTTGTATAACTCTTTTCAATCCCTAACTTCTTCATCCTCGAATTAAGGGTAGAGGGATTTAATTCAAGTAGCTCGGCTGCCCCGCCCTGCCCGTATATTTTCCAGCTGCACCATTCAAGGGCAGAAAGGATATGGTCACGTTCATTTTCAGTCATCGTTTTGATGTGTTTTGGCGGCAATGCCGTACCCGGTCCATTCGTACCTGGCAACTTTACAGAACTGATTACCGGCCCTGTATTTAGCAGCACACTTCTTGCTATCAAATTTTCGAGCTCCCTTATATTCCCTGGCCAGTTGTAATTGAACATAGCTTGCAGAACATGATCAGCCAGGCCCGTGATAGTCTTATTTTCCTTGCAGGCATATACGTTCACAAAATGACTGGCCAATGCTGCGATGTCTTCCTTTCGTTCACGCAGTGGTGGCAAGGTAATGGGGAAAACATTTAAACGATAGTAGAGGTCCAACCTAAACCTGTGCTTCGAAACCTCCTCTTCCAGATTGCGGTTGGTTGCTGCAATGATCCTCACATCGATCTTCTTTTTGCGGCCACCGATCGGTTCAACCTCCTTTTCCTGGAGTACCCTTAACAGTTTTACCTGTAGTTCAAAAGGCAGCTCCCCCACCTCATCCAAAAATACAGTACCCCCATTTCCCATTTCAAACTTCCCAATCCTTTTATCGGTAGCACCGGTGAAGGATCCTCGTTCATGACCAAACAACTCCGATTCTATTAAGGTTGCAGGTAAGGCTGCACAATTTACAGCTATAAATGGCTTCAATTTCCGTGAGGAACTATGATGTATACTTTGGGCAATCATTTCTTTCCCTGTGCCGCTTTCGCCAAGGATCAGCACTGCGATATCTGATGCCCCCACTATTTTAACATCACTCATTACCTCCCTCATGCTTTCACTGGACCCAATGATTTCTCTGGCCCCACTACCCAATAATTCATCCATGGATTGCCGCCCATTTCGCAGTACTGCCCGGTTTTTGCAATGTAAATGCCAGGCAACATCAACAGTCACCAATACATCCTTTTCGCGAAATGGCTTTAACAGAAAGCCGTAAGGCCTGGTAGCATTGGCAGCATCCAGAAACCGGGGGTTCGAACCTGCTGATAAAAACACAAAAGCCACATTTTTACTCCGTAACATTTGGGCAAAATCAATTCCCGTTAACTCACCGTTCAAATGTATATTGAGCAATACAAGGTCTGGTTTCTCAATTTCAAAAACTTTCAGAGCTTTACTGACGGAACGCGAAATAGTGCAAACACTATACTCTGCCCTTCTCAGAATTATAGCGAGGTTATTGGCTTCTGTAATATGATCCTCTACAATTAGTATCCTGGTATTCATATCTATATGCCTTTAAGTTGAATATTGCTGCCTTCTGAAAAGTATCTGTTCTGCGACGCTCAAATCCCGACACGCTTTCAGACCTCAAAGAAAACAATCTTTTCAATGCTAACTTTATTGAGCAAATCGTTTACACACGGATTTAACTTAATACCGTCATCGGGGCTTAAAAAACTTCTCGGAATGGCAGCGTTAATAATATGCTTAGTAGTCGAACTTAATTCGAGGTTTCGGCAGGTACGGACCGCATTAATTTCTACAGAAACATCAAAATTTAAATCAATTTCGTGTTTTTTTATTAAAAATAAAAGCGCAAAGACTATTTTACAGGTATAGATTGTTTTTGCTACCACGATATCTCAAGGCTTCCTTTCCTGTTTCACGATATCTAAAGGGTTGACAACAATTTCAAAGAATGCAAACAACTGACCAACTGAACCTTACAAATGGCACAAAAATAGAATGACCATTCGGGGTAATTAATGTGATCTGCATCACCTAAGTGCAGGCTGCTTTGAAAGTGATCCAGATCACGTTACCAGTGTTAAAAAGGTACCGAACTTTGTTGTATAATTTAAAAACAAAAAGAAATGAAAACACAAAAATTTGAAGTGGTAGCAGCAGAAAGTAATGTTGATTGGGTGGGAAAAAAAGTAACTGGTGCCCATAACGGAACAATTGATGTTAAAGCGGGTGAAGTTATCCTGAATGACGGTAAACTTGAAAGTGGTACTTTTATCATTGACACTACCTCCATAAAGATACTCGACGTAACCGATCCCGGAACCAATGCGCAATTCTGGGGACACCTTGCATCCGATGACTTCTTCTCGTTGGATAAATATCCTGAAGCAACATTAAACATTACCTCAGTTTCAGGTAAGCATGTAAACGGCGACCTCACCATTAAAGGAACAACCCATCCGGTTGACTTCGATATAGAGCTTCAATTAAATGGCGAAGTGCTGACAGCTACGGGCAAAATGATTATTGACCGTACCAAATATGGAATGAAGTTCCGCTCAGCAAACTATTTTAAGAATTTGGGCGATAACCTTATCTACAACGATTTTGAACTTAATGTAAGTCTCACAGCTAAGGCTGCCTAAAATCAGCCATGGCACAAAATTCACCGATATGCCATACGTTAAAATAGAAGTAACGCGCGAAGGCGTTACAAGAGAACAAAAACAGACCCTGATAAAAGGTATAACTGACCTGATCACGGGGGTGTTGAATAAGGATCCCCATTTAACACATGTTGTGATACAGGAGATAGATCTTGATGATTGGGGCTATGCCGGCGAGCAGGTATCAGTGTTAAGGGAAAAAGGCATTACTGCCGATAAAAAAGTATAAAAATGAAACAACAAACTGTAGTCGTTACCGGTGCCTCTTCTGGCATCGGTAAAGAAATAGCAAGATACTTCCTGGAAAAAGGAGATAATGTAGTGATCAATTCATCAAACCCTGAAAAACTTGAAAAGGTATATCAGGAGCTTGGCGCAGGTAAAAACCTGGCCAGGGTAGCTGGTAATGTGAGCGACAAAAGTACAGGCGAAAAATTGGTAGCTACTGCCGTTCAAGAATTTGGTTCGGCAGATGTATTGGTAAACAATGCGGGAATTTTTGAAACAAAGCCGTTTCTTGAAGTAGATGAGGCTTATCTGGACAGGTTTCTCCATACTAACTTTAAAGGTACGTTTTTTACCACGCAGGCCATAATCCCGCAAATGCTCAAACAACATGATGGTGTGATTATAAATATTGGAACGCCACTGGTAAACCACGGCCTTGGCGGTGCGCCTTCAACTGCACCAATTTCATCCAAAGGGGCTATCCAGGCATTAACTATACAGCTTGCAGCCGAATATGGGAAATCTAACATCAGGGTAAACATTGTGGCTCCCGGTGTGATCCGTACACCAATGCATGGAGATAGCGCAGATGCAAGTGCTGCTTTACATTTGTTAAACCGTGTAGGTGAAGCAAGTGATGTGGCGGAGATGGTTTATACCATTGCAAAGAGTACCTTTATAACTGGCGCCATTGTTAACGTAGACGGCGGTATTGCGGCCGGTCATAATCTTAAGTAAAAAAGCGATGTGGTATCAAACAAAAGCATCAGAAATATTAGGCATTCAGTATCCTATTCTTCAAGGCCCGTTCGGCGGCAATTTGTCATCGGTTGAACTGGTATCAACTGTATCAAACCTGGGTGGGCTTGGAGGTTACGGAGCTTATACCTTAAGCCCTCAGGAAATTATCGAAATAGATATACAAATTAAACAGGCTACCAACAAACCCTACAATATTAACCTCTGGGTTTCTGATAGTGATACTCCGGATGGCAGCGTTTCCGACAAACATTTTGAGCGGGCACGGGACTTATTCAAGCCGTATTTTGACGAGCTTGGAATAGGCATACCTGGAAAACCTGAACCATTTAAAAATCGTTTTGAGAATCAGGTTGAAGTGATACTGCATCAAAGACCGCCGGTATTCAGCTTTATGTTTGGCACCCCTTCAGCAGATATCCTGGAGCAATGCCGCAAACTGGGCATTGTTACCATTGGTGCTGCAACTACATTAGATGAGGCAATTGTTTTGGAATCTGCTGGCGTAGATCTTATTATTGCATCAGGTTTCGAAGCCGGGGGCCATCGTCCTTCCTTCCTGGCATCGGCCGAATCTTCTACAATTGGCACATTTGTATTATTGCAATTGATCAGGGAAAATGTAAAGACACCAGTGATTGCTGCAGGCGGTATTGCTAATGGTAAAGGAGTGGCTGCGGCATTGGCCCTCGGCGCCGATGCTGCCCAAATTGGAACGGCTTTCCTTGTCACCGACGAATCTAATGCAACTGCTGTACATAAAGAAATGCTGTTTTCAGATGCGGCCAGATATACTACCTTATCGCGGGCTTTTACAGGTCGGCTTGGGAGGGGAATTACTAGTCGTCTCGCAACAGATTTGCTTCAGCAGGAAAAGGGATTTCTGCCTTTTCCATTGCAGACCCAGTTTATGTCGCATTTGAGGAAAGAAGCTATAGCACAGGAAAAATGGGATATGATCTTGTTCTGGGGCGGGCAGATTGCACCGATACTTAAACACAGGAAAGCTGCATCACTAATGAACGCTATACTTGAAGAAACTACAGCATATTTTGAAGAAATTAAGGCTGACCGTAAATAAAAGGTTGAAGAATTAGCTTTAAACAATAAGCCATAAATAAAACAGGCCCGGATTTACGTCCAGGCCTGTTTTATTTAAATGTATTCTATATCTTAAATACTAACCTTTTTTCTTAAGTTACTAACCGGCGTGTTGTTTACTTTGCTTTAGCAGGGGCATCACCTTTGTGCCGATCAACTCTATTGACTGCAGTAATTGCTGATGCGTAAGCCCGGCATTGTCCATTTGAAAAGTAAATCGGTCTATCCCTCCTAGAGCTTCACTGTGGCGTAATAACTTCTCAGCTACCAATTCCGGCCCTCCTACTACTAACACTCCTCTTGGGCCAATCAGCTGGTTAAATTGTGATTGTGTTACTGGTGGCCAACCACGTTCCCTACCTAATTTAGTCCATAGCTCAGCATACCCCGGATAATAATCGGCAATGGCTTCTTCGGTAGTAGCACCAACATAACCAGGGGAATGTAATCCAACTTTTAACTGGTCTGGCGCAAACCCAGCCTTGCGGCCTGCATCGCGGTACAGGTTTACTAATGGACGGAAGCGTTCGGTTTCGCCACCAATAATAGCCACCATTAAAGGCAGCCCTAGTGATCCCGCACGGGCAAATGAAGCGGGAGTACCACCCACGCCCAGCCAAACCGGAAGTTTTTCCTGGAGCGACCTGGGGTAGACAGGCTGGTTGCGTAAAGCAGGCCTGAACCTGCCCGACCAGGTAACAACCTCCTCGTCGCGAATGCGTAAAAGCAAATCAAGTTTTTCCTGGAAAAGTGCATCGTAGTCGTTCAGGTCAAATCCAAACAGCGGGTAAGCCTCTGTTGCAGATCCACGCCCCACTACCAATTCTGCCCGGCCTTTGGAGATCAGATCTAATGTTGCAAAACTTTGGTATACCCTTACCGGATCAGATGTGCTCAGCACAGTCACGGCACTCGTGAGCCTGATGCGTTTCGTCCTCGCCGCTGCAGCAGCCAGGATGACTGCTGGTGCAGAGTCCAAAAACTCCTTTTTATGGTGCTCCCCAATTCCAAAAACATCCAGCCCCGCCTCATCGGCCATTGAGATTCTGTCCAGTAATTGTTCCATGGCATCAACGCTACTGAGGGCGTTGCTGCCATACATTGCCGATGCAAAACTATCTATTCCTATTTCCATGATATGCTGTTTAAACTTTGTATTCGCTAAAACCAAAGATAAGTTACCCAAGGGAAAGGAAAGATGATCTATGATAAGATTTACATTATTCTTTAACCAGAAACTCACCCAGCAGAAACACCCTGCCAGCTTTCAAAACCGCGAACGTTAATCAAATAACCGCAGGTGTTTTTCAACTGCTCAATCGCTGTCGCGTGCCAGTCTGCCGCAGGAGTGTAGCCCAGTAAGGCTAGTTGGATTTCTTTTTGAAAACGATGTTGCTCGGCATCATGCAGTATTTGCCAATAATGCGCAATCAGCTCCCGCTGGTTATCAATCAGTTCTATGGAAGGGATTTTATCACTCTTTTTATTATTGATTGCGCTTGTTACTGGTAAGAGATTCCATAGATCGTTATTTTTCCAAACCGTAAAGGGAATAATGTGGTCTATATCATAACTGTTGACCAGCTTGCCGGTCCACACGCAATAAACCTTTCCGTCTTTCTTTAAGATTTCTTTATACAATTTTTTAGATGCCAGTATGTCCCGGCCTGTAACAGGGCTTTGCAATACTTCATCCAACACCTGGTTCATAGACAACATTTTACCAGAAGCACGTACGGAAAATTCTGCCCATTTAAAAAGGATAGCGTCTTGCCCGCTGATAAAACTGCCCAGGATTTGGAATGCCTCATAATATTCCATTGGAATGGAAAAAGTACCAAAACGCTCAACCAGGTAGCCTGCATCAATTTCAGGGGAAACCTTCCGCCTGGTGCCGGGTTCATATTGATAAATACTATAATCCTGTATGGCAACCGATTTACCAATATATCGCATAGGCATTGTACATATCGTCCGTGCAATTATTTTTACCAGCAATAAAAATAAATGATGTAATTGATGTGGCAGACCTTTATTTTTCAAGTCGTTATAAAAAGCAGAAAAACCGCCCCTGGTTTGATAATAGACAGTTAGCTCTTTAAGTTTGCTGTTGAAAGCCAAACTGGACGTGCCGTTTATTTGTGGTGTATCTACCAGCGGATAATAATAAAGCAGCCATTTTTCAATCAATAAACCCAAAGGGAAATGGGCCCTGTCGTTCTTAATCTCAATATATGGAGAATTGTCGTTGATCAGATCAATGGTCCCCCTTAACAAGGCGAATTTATAAGTCGTGGACTTGCTGTCCCGCGCTAAAATCTTGCTGATGTTGGTGAAGGTCTGCTGATTCAAAGTTCTGCAATATCTGCAATAAAATTTTGATTTATTACAAGTATGCAATGAGATGTTCCAAATAAATGCGAGCATCACTTTACTGGATACAATAGTACCAGCAACGTATTCCCTAACCTTAAAATACAGCCCGATAATTTCTCAGAGAGTAAATAAATAATAATTTGTTGTTGTTAAAAATAGTTTTTATTTTTAATACACACTTTTTAACCAACCAAACTAATAACTATTTATTGAATTATTAATCATCTAACAACTATGATGGAACACTCAGATGAAAAACCAGAATCTATAAATTATATTGTTTCTCTGGCTGAGGCTGAAATTTATACTGGCGCCTTATGGAGAAAACCGACTCCGGAAGAACTCGAAGAACTTGCCACCTTCTTTGCGAATGAAGAGATTGATGGAGAGATCAGAGTTTTCGGCGAAGAGTTTGATACAGTAGAAAAACTAATCGCTGTTGATAAGCGTACGTTGGAAATTTTGGAGGAACTGCAGTCGCTAACAATGGTTCAGGATCTGGTAAAATTAAACGTACAGGTTTTTTACACCTATTTTTTCTTGATTTCAGCAACCGAGACAACGCACACCCTGAGTTTCGAAGATGGGATGTGCAAGATGATTAAAAAAGACGGCGAACTAAAAAGCTATTTACCAGGCGATATTATGTTTGATCTGTAGGCAGAAGATGGAAAATTCCGAAACAAATTGAAATGAGATTACCGGTCTCTTGTTTTTATCGTCAATGTTGTTGAAATTGGGCTACTACAACAGTTCCTTACATTTAAAACCAACACAATAAAAACGATGATAGATCAGGAGACCGAAATTTATGCCCTGAGCGAAAGTTCTGTGACTGTTGTTTTTGGAGACGAGATTAGTAGCCAGATGGCAGAAAAGGTTTCGGCATTGAATACTGCCATCCACAATTCAACATTTGAGGGATTAATCACGACTGTTCCTGCGTATGCTTCTCTTACTGTGTATTATGACCCCGAAAAAGTTTTGTATTCCGGGCTGGCAGGTGAATCGGTTTATCAGAAGGTTTCAGGATATTTATCCGCGTTACCAGTGCGTAGATTATCAAAAGAAAATAGCACAAGACTGATCACCGTTCCCGTGTGTTACGGCGGCACATATGGGCCAGATTTAGAATTTGTTGCCAGGCATAGCAAGCTTACTACTGATGAGGTTATAACATTGCATGCTTCGGCCACTTACACAGTATACATGATCGGTTTCATTCCCGGATTTGCTTATATGGGAGGAATGGATACACGGCTTAGCACCCCAAGAAAACAACAACCCAGGACTCAAGTTAATGCCGGTTCAGTAGGGATTGCGGCAAATCAAACTGGGATCTACCCACTCGATATTCCAGGAGGATGGCAAATCATAGGCCAAACCCCAATACAACTTTTTAACGCCAGCCGCCCGGAACCCTCCTATTTAAAAGCCGGCGACACGGTCCGTTTCAAGCCTTTAACTATTAATGAATTCAAGTCCCTAACATCCTGACATGCAGATAAAAATATTAAGGGCCGGATTACATACCAGCATACAGGATTTAGGCCGGAACAATTTTTTATCCCAGGCAGTACCAGTTTCAGGTGCCATGGATTCATTGTCGGCAAGGATAGCCAACCTGGCAATTGGCAATGGAGAAAACGATGCCCTTTTGGAATTTACCTATGGGAATGCTGCATTCAAGTGCGAAACGGATATTTTAATGGCCTATGCAGGAGGAGGTTCCAACCTTGTGGCTCTCGGGGAAATACTCCCTTCCAGACGCGCCATATTTGTCCCCGCTGGCACAGTCGTAGACCTCGTCAATAATGAACATGGTGTCCGTACCTATCTGTCCGTGGCTGGCGGATGGGACGTTGAAGAAGTTCTTGGCAGCAGGAGCACTTATCTGCCTGCGGGATTTGGTGGCTACCAGGGACGGCTATTGAAAAAAGGCGATTTACTCCGCAGCTGTTCCTCCCTGGCCCCTTCAACTACCAGCTTATTGGGTAAACTACGGGGCGAATCGCTGAAGCAGGCCTCATGGGGTATACCTTATAATTTTTTACGATCTGAAAATGGAAATACAGTGCGGATATTTGCTGGCAGGGAAATCACATGGTTTGAGGGCCGTTCGGTTATTGATCTTCTTGCTGAACCCTTCATGATTGATCTAAAAAGCAACAGGATGGGCATCTCACTTAAGGGGCCGCAAATGGAAAGGACCATTACAAAAGAACTGTTGAGTACTGGCGTGTGCCCGGGAACTATACAGGTGACGGGTAATGGCGAAATGATACTGCTAATGGTCGATTGCCAGACTACCGGTGGTTACCCAAGGATAGCACAAGTGGCCTCGGTTGATATTCCATTGTGTGCACAACTGAAGCCCATGGAAGAAATCTCCTTCAGCCTGATTGATCATCACGAAGCTGAACTTCTACTTTTCCAACAGCAGGCCGAAATGAAAAAGCTCAGTCAGGCAATACATAATAAACTATAAAACCTAATTAGATGCAAACTATAGATCTGAATTGCGATATGGGCGAAGCGTTTGGCAATTATCAAATGCCAAATGATGAAAAACTGATGAACTATATCACCTCCGCCAACATCGCATGCGGGTTTCATGCCGGAGATTATGGTGTGATTCAACAAACCGTTGAGCTGGCTGTGCGTAAAGGAATAGCCATCGGAGCGCATCCGGGACTACCAGACCTGCAAGGATTTGGAAGGAGAGAAATGAAAATCAGCCCCGCTGAAGCTTACCAGATAACCTTGTACCAGATTGGTGCGTTACATGGTTTTGTTAAGGCCGCGCAGGGCCGTTTGAACCATGTAAAGCCACATGGCGCTTTATACAATATGGCCGCAAAAGATGCTCCCCTTGCCAGGGCTATCGTACAGGCGATCAAGGATTTCGATCCAACGATAATCCTCTACGCACTCTCAGGAAGCAAGATGATTACCGCGGCTGAGGAAGCCGGCATTACAACAGCCGCAGAAGTATTTGCCGACCGCAGTTATCAGGATGACGGCTCACTTACTCCAAGGAACCAGCCCAATGCTGTACTCAATAGCGAAGTGGACGTTAAAGAACAGTTGCTGCTGATGGTAAAACATGGAATAGTGAGGACGGTCAATGGAAACAACGTCCCCCTGCTTGCAGCTACTGTTTGCCTGCACGGGGATGGTGAGCATGCGCTAAGTTTTGCTAAAATGGTCTCCGGTGCACTAAAAAATGAAGGAATAGTTTTAAAAGCCCCGGTGAATGAAGAAAAAGCATAACTGGAGCGTCCTGATCGGCGCAGCTTTCCTGATGGCATCTTCGGCCATTGGCCCTGGCTTTTTAACGCAGACAGCCGTATTTACTGAGCAGCTTGGTGCAAGTTTTGCTTTCGTCATCCTGCTTTCCATTGTGCTTGATGCCATAGCCCAGCTCAACATATGGCGGATTATAGCGGTCGCCGATAAGCCTGCCCAGGATATTGCCAATAAGGTATTTCCAGGTGCCGGATATTTTCTTTCCTTTCTGGTATTTCTTGGAGGAATGGCCTTTAACATTGGAAATATTGCCGGTGCGGGACTTGGTTTAAATGTGCTCTTTGGTATCAGCATTGCCCAAGGTGCAATGATTAGTGCTGTAATTGCGGTTGCAATTTTTGTTTATAAAGAAGCTGGTAAAGCAATGGATGCTTTTGCCAAAACCATGGGCCTGCTTAAAATTGGACTGGCACTTTTTATTGCTTATGTAAGCGATCCACCCATCGCAGAAGCCGTAATCAGGTCGGTTAATCCTACACAATTTAGTTTCGGCGCAGTATTAACGATTGTAGGCGGAACCGTTGGCGGGTACATCACTTTTTCCGGGGCACACAGGTTGCTTGATGCGCGACAAACCGGCATTGATAATCTGGGATCAGTGAATAAAGGTGCCCTTAGTGCCATTGGCCTGGCTTCGATTATGCGATTATTGCTTTTTATTGCCGCGCTTGGCGTGGTGAGTAAAGGTGTTGCCCTCAATCCGGAAAATCCAGCTGCATCCGTATTTCAACTTGCAGCGGGGCAGTTTGGCTATAAGATATTTGGTGTGGTTATCTGGGCAGCGGGAATTTCGTCAGTCGTAGGATCGGCTTATACCTCCATCTCGTTCATCAAAAGCTTTCATCCCAAAATTATGGAGTACAACAAAGCCATCACCATCATATTTATTCTGGTTTCCTGCTTTATTTTTATCCTCATTGGCAAACCTGTTAAAATCCTGCTGGCAGTTGGTGCAATTAATGGGCTGATACTGCCAATCGCTTTGGGCGTGATGTTAGTTGCAGCCTACCGAAGCAAAATTATTTCGGACTATAAACAACCACTCTGGTTAACCCTAGCGGGTATAGGTGTAGTGGCCACTATGGTTTGGATGGGTTATGGTACAATAATGCAGTTGGTTTTCGCCACCTAGCCGGCACATGAAAACGCAGCGGTTATTGCAGGAAAAGAGGTGTAAAAATTATAAATATCTGCAGACCTTTGTCAGTCATAATAACAAATTCCGCCTCCAAATGGCTCGTTGAGAATGCGTCCTGCAATTCCGGATAAAGTGACAGTATTGCTGACTTTCATACTAACCTCGCCCTACTTATAACGTGATCTTTGGAAAACAAAATACAGGAATCATGAACATAAAAAAAGTTTTTATCACAGGTGCTAACGGATATATAGGTGGCACCATTGCGCATTTGCTATTGCAAAAGGGATATGAAGTAACCGGCCTGGTGCGACAGCCTCAATTGGTTGCAGAACTTGAAGCGCTAGGTATGAAGGTTGTAACAGGCAATTTAAACGACAGTGATTTGATTACCAACGAAGCCAGGCTTTCCGATGCAGTGATCAATACTGCTAGTGTTTTAGATACCTTTTTTATTGATACGCTAATCAATGCGCTTAGGGGAACAGGAAAGACGCTGATACATACCTCCGGGTCTAGCATACTTGGCGATAATGCAGAGGGCCAGCGCTCAGATTTTATATATAATGAAGATGTACCGCTTATCCCCGCAGTTGCTAAAACATTATGGGTTGCGTTAAATGATCATGTACGTAATACAGCAAAACAAGGCATCCGTTCAATGGTAATTGTACCTACGATGGTCTATGGCGAAGGATTAGGTTTACGGAAAGAAAGTATTCAACTTCCTTTTCTCTACCAACTGTCCCTGGAAAAAGGAATGGGCGTACATGTAGAATCTGGAGAGAGCATCTGGTCTAATATACATGTGGAAGACCTGGGTGATCTTTATGTCAAAATCCTGGAGAACGGTGTTGCAGGCGGTTACTATTTTGCAGAAAACGGTGAAGCAAGTTTTAAGGATATTGCAAAGGAAATCAGCAGGCAAATGGGCAAAGGAGAGGAAACGCTATCTATAACTATCAATGAGGCCGTTACTTACTTTAAAAATGCTGATATTGCCCGCTTTGGGTTAGCTTCCAATAGCCGTTGCTCATCTGCGAAGGCAAAACAAACATTGGGCTGGCGGCCAAAATATAACGGCATTTTTGACGCCATAAAAATAGAGTCGGCAGTTGAAAGAGACCTTGGTTTTTAGATAGCAAAATATGAAGTATAACCATAAAGACATTCCCACCTTTACCACCGGAACATTTAAGGAGAACTATTTCAGACCGATTTCCGATGTTACCTCAAGTACTGAACCATCATATAATGGCCCGGGGCACTTTGAAATTCACCGGAGGGACGACTACCGCTACCAGTGCAGGGAAGTAATTCCCGCTAACAGGCTGGACTTCTTTATGGTTAACCTCATTACCGGCGGGGAAGGGATAAAAACATTCGGACTGCACGAGTACTACGCAAAACGAGGAATGTTATGTTTCGAATCTCCTGGTAAAATTACCTCCTGGCAAGCAAAGGCCGATAATCACGCGGGCTATTTCTGCTTATTTGACGCTGATTTCTTCCAGGAAAATGCCCAGGCTGCAGAAATCATTGCTAACTATCCATTCTTTCAGGTGGACGGAATCGGGGCTATCCAGTTGGACGAAGAGGAAATCCAATATTTTAACAGCTTTTTCCAGGAGATGGAAAAAGAATATCTTTCAAACAGTCTTTTCAAAAGCGATATAATGCGGGCATTTCTCATCATTGTTATGAAAAAAGCGCAAAATCTTTATGCAGCTGGCAAACACTTCGGGGTACAGGATAACAGCAATGCCGGACTAAGATTAACTAAAGCGTTTACAAAATTATTTAATAAAGATTTTGAAAGTATCAAAGGATTTGAAGCTGTTCCAAGCCATAACCTTGATCATTACGCGTCCCAATTGAGCGTGTCTAAAAACCATTTAATTGACACGGTAAGTTCAGTTGCAGGTAAGCCTCCTGGTGTGCTGATCAATGAAAGGATTGTAAAAGAGGCATCACAGCTACTTATCCATACGGAGCTCAGCATAGCTGAAATCAGCTACCTCTTCAATTTTGAATCGCAATCATATTTTGCGCGTTTTTACAAACGATATATGGATATATCGCCTTCATTATATAGGGAGAGGGAAAAGCAAGTTAAGTTTTGACCTAATTGCAAATAACACTCATCTATTTCTCGACCACGAAATCGTTATCGCGAGTGCAGTGCCAAAAACTGATGCCATTTTTAATAGGGTATTGTTAAACATTGTAACGGATTGGGCCAGTTTAGGTAAGGAGTGAATTTTATCAGATTAGTCTCAATGATGGAAATATGCATTTGTTTGCAGGAAAGAGCATTTTCGTTCAAACAAATGTGGAGTAATTATTTATATTTGTGTAATAGAATTCTCCGGTTTGAAGATAGAGCAGAACAACAACGACGTTAAAGAACTTAACATTTTAAAATTATTATTAGTGCTCGGCCTTTTAGTGCTACTGGCATGCGAGGGATTTTTTGGTTACCGGGTATACCAGCTTTCCAATGAACGTGAGCAAATCAAAAAGGATTATAGTTTGGCCAATAATATCAGGTACGGACTTTTTTCTGTAGATCAATGGCGTGATAAACTAGTAGCCGTTGTAAGTCGTCAGGTAAAGAATTTCAGTATGAATGACGAGCAAAAATCCGCTTTGCAGATGCAGGTTGAAGAACAGCTCCACGTATTCATGAATCAGGCAATAGCTGAGATCAATAAACCACAAACAACCCTTAGCGGTAAACTGAAAAAATTTGCATTCAATGAATTTGTAAATACCGATCAGTTACAAGCTAAAATGCCAGGCTTTGCACGAACAATTGTAGAAAGGGTAAATAGTCCGGCCAACATCAACAGGTTAAAAGAATACGCCACAAACAAAATTGGCCAGTTGGGTTTTGGAACTAAGGATAGCATAAGTGCCAGCAAAAATGAGGCGATAAGACAGCTCTACATTCAAAATCACGTTAGTAATCTAGTTGCGTACAACAAAGTGACCGACCACCGGCTGGCATCTATTCATAGAGAGACGTTTAATTCAGCTTATGCCATGTTTGGCTGTGCCTTGCTGGCTGCCGCCTTGTATTTGTTATTCCGTAAACAAATACAACTACAGGCTGCGCTTTTTGTCATGTTGATACTTTTTGCACTTGTCCTGCTCGCAGTGGGCTTAACCAGCTCAATTATTGAAGTCGACGGACGCGTTCAGTCGCTCAATTTTACACTGCTGGGCGAAAAAGTTGCTTTCGAAAACCAGGTACTTTTTTGCAAAAGCACAAGTGCAATTAATGTTATAGAGACATTGGCAAAACAACCTAAACCAGAGGCAGTTGGAGTAGCTGTACTTATTTTTATCTTCATTATTCTTCTTCCAGTGCTGAGAATAACCGGCAGGTGTCTGTATGTGTTGGGCAATAAAAAAGTTTCAGAAAATATCGTGGTCAGGTATCTGGCATTTTTCAGCGGAAAATGGGACATGACGAGCGTAATGGTAGTGATTATTATGATGGCCTATATAGGCCTGAACGGCATTTTATATAGTCAGCTGGCCAATTTGAACTTCCACAGTGATTTCTTGATCACCTCAACGGTCAATTACACTACGCTACTGCCTGGGTATTTTGTATTGGTGGGATACGTTGTTTACGGACTTATTATATCTCACATCGTAAAACGCATAACCCCGCGTTCGGCTATGGCGAATGACTCAAGCCTCGGTCAGCATCAGGTTGCAATAGAGCAGGCGGAGATAATCCCGCTCTAGTTACACCTTCGATAACTGACATCTACATGGAGCAACGATTCACATGAAACTTATAGCCCCTATTTGGGGCTATTTTTGATTTATATCTTTTCTGCTGAACGACACTTCGTAACTAGACCATTAACCATGTCACAAGTCCCATTATTACTTTTCTAAAACAATTCTACTGAATTTCGTTTTATGCTGTTAATAATTAAACCTAACATTAAATTATGGCACATTTAGAAGTAAAACCAAAAAGCAAGACACCTTGGTGGGTCTGGCTGTTATTAGTAGTGATCGCATTGGCCATTCTCTTTTTCCTTTTTAAGGGATCTGGTAATAACAAAGAAGTAGTAACTACCGACTCTACCACTACTACAACTGAAACTACTGATGGCAAACAGGCCGTAGCAGCAACTGAGGCTGACTGGAACAGTGTTGATTTCAACTCCCCAAAATCTGAAGATGCTGATGTAACAGATAAGGACATTCAAGTTAGCGGGAACGATAAGTATACCATATACACCCTTGGTGAGAATATCTTATTCGCTACAGATAACAATGCAGTTCAGGGCAGCGCAGAAGCAAAGCTTAAACAGATTGTGGCATCTTTAAACAAACGTTATAAAGGCGCAACCATTGGTGTGTTCGGTAATACAGATTCGACTGGTCCGGCAGATCATAACAAAGAACTGGGTGCTGAACGCGCTGCTGCTATCAAAGTGTGGCTTACAAAAAATGGTGGTATTGATGATGGTAATATATCAATTCATTCATATGGTGAAAAAGAGCCTGTAGCAAGCAATGCAACTGCAACCGGAAGACAACAAAACCGTAACGTTCAAATTGTGGCCTTTGCAAATCCTCAGGGGCAATAATCCAAAATAATATCCTAATAAATTTAAGATTATGGCTATAGATGAAAGATACAATCACCTGGTGGAACTGGGTGGGAGTGATTTTAAGATTGTGGACGGAGAGCCAAATATTAAGGGCTGGGATGTAAAAAATGCGACGGGACAATTGATAGGTGATGTTCACGAGTTGTTATTCGATCCTGAACTACGTAAAGTACGTTACCTGGTAGTCGACCTGGATAGCAACACCTTGGGTATCGAACAGGATAAAAAGGTGCTCATTCCTATTGGCATTGCCGAATTGTACAATCGGGATGGTGTAAGCCAGAGTGAAATAGATGAGGAATCCATTGAGGATCAGGACCTGGCTGTTGACCACGACCCTGAAGCACGCATGGCTGCCGGTGATGAGGTGGTCCACATAGGCGATCCCGAGGCCGGCTTTCCTACTGAAGGCGCAGTTTACAGCCCTTCAGAAGATGGCGAAGTTGTAATTGCACCTGTCACTGCTGCACAGTTGCTTGAGCTGCCAGCCTATGAGAAGGGCAATGTGACTTCCGAAGCAGAATTAATTGTAAGGCACGTTTTTGAAGGACAGTTTGCGCAGGGCTTAGCTGCGCGCGCAACTACCGTCTACAACAAAAATGAGTTTTATACGCATGAACATTTTAATGAGGACAAGTTTTACCATAGGACTAAACCAACGGTGAATCCTGGTGAAGACTTGGATGAGGACCTCAGGCCACTGTAATTGATCTGGCATTTTTACGCAAAAAAGGGGCAATGGATTATATTCGTTGCCCCTTTTTTAATTTAAGCGCTACCTTATTTTTATCTTAGCGCATCCTTAATTCCTATGAAAGAAAACCCATACAAGAAAGCCCGGATGACAAACTGGTTCCAGCCCGCAATGTTGTTGAACATTGCGTTGAAATCTGTGATATCTGGCACCTTTGGTAACTATGCTGACCGTAGGGAACTTCAGGCTGCGTTGGGTACTAAGGATGAAGAAGCAGATCCTGACCGGCTGCGCGACAGGTTAGTTTCAGGAAAGAACGATATCTGGCTGGATTTTATCTGTGATACTGGCGATGGCTTTAACTCGACCTTTTCCGTTGCAAAGAAGGCTGCGCAAAAAGAGCTTGTGCTGCAAACAGAAGACCGGCTTACAGCCGCTGTGACCACCCAGCGGGGAGACCTGCTTGTATTAGGAGGGGACGAAGTTTACCCCTTCCCCACCCTTGATACCTACAACACCAAGTTCCGTCTTCCTTTTGACGCGGCAGGTGACAAAAGCGAAAACCTGAATGATACTAACAGGCCACTTTTGTTCGCCATCCCAGGCAACCACGACTGGTATGACGGCCTGGGCAATTTTATGAAATTGTTTTGCCAACAGCGCCGCATTGGCATCTGGCAAACTGTACAAAAAAGAAGTTACTTTGCCATCCCACTACCCAATAACTATTGGATTTGGGCCACCGACATTCAGCTCAATTCGAACATTGACCAGCCTCAGCTTGATTATTTCAGCCGCATTGCAAAGCAGGAAATGCAAGAAGGCGATAAAATTATCCTGGTCACCGCAGAACCTGCATGGGTGTATAACGAGATCAGGAAAAACGACCAGTCATTTGACAGGCTGGAGTTTTTCATTTCCAGACACATACACGATGATTATAACGTGATCGGAAAGAAATTCAAACTTGCGATCAATATTACGGGCGACCTTCATCATTATTCGCGGTATGGACATACTGACAACGGTCACCAATACATTACTACCGGCGGCGGCGGCGCATTCCTTCACCTCACACATAATCTGCCACCTTCAGTAGAAGCAGTAAGTGATAAAACATCAACGGAGAAGATCAGCCTTAGAAAGATGTTTCCTGATGTGGCAGATTCCAAGCGGCTGCTTTTGGGTAATTTAGTGTTTCCAATCAAAAACCCTGCATTCTTTGGCCTCGCCTGCATGGTCTATGTGTACCTGTTTTGGCTGTTTCAAAGCCACCATGCTTCAATGGAGGGCGGTTTCTTCCTTCCAGGCTTTACTGGAATATCAATAGCAGGATTTTTTGAAATTGTCTTTAGCTATTTTCTAGGCGGCCCATCCCTTGCACTTAGTATTGGTGCCCTGTTTGCTGGTTTCTGGCTATTCGTTGACAGGGTCTCTACCAAACCTGGAAGTACATTAATTGGCCTTGTACATGCTTTAGGGCAAACTATCATGCTTTTTGGCACAATGTATTTGCTCGCTCAAACTGAATTAATGGTTTATTGGGGCCGTTGGTGGGGCAATGGCATGATCGTACTCATTTTCAGTATAGCCGGCGGTTTGGCCTCTTCGTTACTAATGGGACTGTATTTATATTTATCCAACCTCTTGCTCAGCATGCACGAAGACGAAGCGTCTTCATCTTTGGCCAATCCAAATTTTAAAAACTTTACCAGGATGAGAATACACGACAAGGGGATTGACATCTACCCCATCGGAATCAGAAAGGTGCAAAAAAACTGGACGGTGACCGGCACAGACAAGCAGATCACCGTGAAAGGTGAAGATTTTGAAACTATCCTTATTGAAAAACCAATACATGTGCTTAATGATCAGTTGTAGGTCTTGCAGACTTGCTGATGGAAGATCGCTACTAATTTGTAAAGCAGATTGTTGTCAGTTTTTTTGAGTAATCAGGATTTAGTGGTTCATTGGTTTGGGCAAGTCGCTGTGCACCAACGTTGGCCGGACAGGCAATTCCGCTTGGCCCATCGTAAACCAAATCAGGTTTACTGCTAGAAAGACCTTTAGGAACGAAAATCTGTACCTTTGTTACCGAATATCCTAGTGGCATATAACGGATATAATATCCATCAGGATGTAAAGACCATATGCCTGCTGGGACTTCAGGATCAGGTTGAGGTGCCAGGCCGGCAAGGACAGCATACTTTTCCATATCCTCATAAGAAGAAGCGCCGGATGCAGCCAGCCTGCGGATGGAATTTTCTGCTTCGAACACGCTTTGTAAGGCATTTGGAAGCTGACCTTTCGCTTTTTCCATCAGATTAGCAGGTAATACACCCAATGCACCGCCCTGCAGCATTAATAATTCCTGCGGTGATAAAAGAGTGCTTGCCGTCAATTTGATGTTCGTATTCATATCAGCAAACTTAGTACGTGCAATAATTGCCCACAACAGCACCTGGATATCTCGCTGCTGTACGTTTGCATGTTGTTCTGCATGTTTAAGAATAGTAATCACAAGATCCTTTTTGGGACCTAAAACAGGTGCCAGCATATAACCATCGCCTTTACTTGGTCCGCGGGTACCGGCGTGCAGGCAATAACTTTTATTGGTCATTTCGAAAAACCCTTCACACAACTTAAATCCCCCGGTTGTGTTTTTTGGTAGCAGGTACAAGGGTTGGGCGGTTTGTCCTTCAGTAAATGTAGGCGGTTTTGAATCTGTTTTATCAACGTCAGCAAAATTAGTTGTAATAGCCTGCGGTTGCTTTAACAGTTTATTTAGCGAGCCGCCCGCAACCATTTCGTTGCCCTTATCCAAAAGTTTTTTACCTAAACCGCCAAACTGGGCGTACGTAGTAGAAACACACAAAATACCAGCAAATAGTCCGGTTACAAAAAGTTGATTAATTTTCATAGATAGGAACGCAAATTATGAAGAGCAAAATAGCAAAACCAATTAATAACTGCGACATTTATTAATAAAATAATATTGATTATTTACTTGTTATTTGATAATGAATTGATATTTTCCTGCCTCTAATTTATAATTAGCAGTTATTATACGATTGTCTAAATAGACTTTTCGTCCCCCACCAGGCGATAAACTAAGACTTGCTGAACTATTGGGAGGAATAACTACAGTGTAATTAAGAACTTTTCCATTTCGTTTCCATGCTGAAATGATTTTTCCATAGGGCCCATCATATTCTGCTTCCAGGCTATCGAGCCCTTCAACCATATTGGGACGAAGGATTACATTTTTAAAACCCGGATAGGCCTCGTCAGGCTTAATACCGCCAAGTCCTTTAAAAAACCAGCCGCCTACCTCGCCAAACATCATGTGATTTTGCGAAATGTCTCTTGGTGCGTCTATATCCCAATTTTCAAATAGTGTAGTAGCACCATTCACTATCCACCATCCCCAGGATGGATAACTATCCCGACTAGCCAATTTATATGCTGTTTCACCCTGTCCATTCTCACTCAAAGCGTTAAGTATAGCTTTGGCTCCCAACACGCCAACATCAAGGTGCATATTATCTGCCGCTACCCGTTTTGCCCG
>Ga0247816_10000310_pt1 | contig 29143 bp, 17 predicted proteins | sample UWRJL209509C1_FD_179930 | JGI IMG/M metagenome (GOLD analysis project Ga0247816, IMG submission 179930) | Plant litter microbial communities from Arlington Agricultural Research Station in Wisconsin, United States - UWRJ-L209-509C-1 | ecosystem: Environmental > Terrestrial > Plant litter >...
TTTAATTGCGTCCATATCCTGTGTACTTAGTTCAAAATCAAAAATGTTTATATTCTCCTCCATCCTTTCTTTCTTCACCGATTTTGGTATAGCTACAACCCCTCTTTGCGTGAGCCAGCGAAGAACGACCTGGGCGATAGATTTGTTATATTTATCGCCGATGGCCTGAAGGATCTCATTAGAGAAGATATCGTTTTTACCTTCTGCGAATGGTCCCCATGATTCGATCTGGACTTTATTTTCTACCAGGAAATTATGTGCATCCAATTGTTGATGAAAAGGATGGGTTTCAATCTGATTTACTGCGGGGATGATTTCATTGTGGACGATGAGGTCCATTAACCTGTCCGGATGGAAGTTACTTACGCCTATCGCTCGTACATTACCTTCTTTATACAACTCTTCCATCGCTCTCCATTCACCATAGATATCTCCGTAAGGCTGGTGAATAAGATAAAGGTCCAGATATTCCAGCTGCAGCTTCTTCAATGACACATCAAAGGCCTTTCTGGTCCCGTCATAGCCGTTGCTTTGAATCCAGAGTTTTGTAGTAATAAACAATTCCTCTCTTGGCACACCACTTTTCCTGATAGCCTCACCAACAGCTTCTTCGTTGCCATATGATTGTGCTGTATCGATCAAACGGTATCCGCTATCTATTGCATCCAATACACTTCTTTCGCATTCTGCCAGGTCTGTAACCTGGAATACACCAAATCCCAGGATTGGCATTTCAACTCCATTATTTAATTTTACCTTTTGCATAATTTAAATCTATAATACAAAGGTGTGGTGTTTTGACCCGTGAAAATGTATACAGATTACGGAATTGCCTACCACTATTACTGATAATAACTGATCATTAGATCACCTCTGATTAAAATGTTAAATTTGAATAGACAAAAAAGAAGGTTATGGATAACATACTAAGGTTTAATTCAGTCGCTGATTATAATGTGTTTAATAATACAGAAACTCTGCACCCTTTGGTGAGTGTGATCAATCTGTCTGATGCCAGCCCAAGGCAGGCAAGCAACATGTACTTTGGCCTCAATGCCATATTCCTCAAACAGGTAGATTGCGGTAACCTGCGATATGGCAGGAATACTTATGATTATCAGGAAGGAACACTTGTATTTATTGGCGCAGGACAAGTAGTATCTGTTGAAAATAAAGGTGAGACCTACCAGCCAGTTGGCCAGGTGCTTGTGTTTCATCCTGATCTAATTCATGGTACCAGTCTGGGCCGTAATATTCAGGATTACTCCTTCTTTGGTTATCAGTCCAATGAAGCACTTCATTTGTCGGAACGTGAAAGAACACTGGTAAAAGAATGTTTTGCCAAGGTGGCTTACGAATTGCAGCATTCGATAGATAAGCATAGTAAACAACTGATAGTATCTAATATTGAACTCTTGCTGAATTATTGTACCCGCTTTTATGACCGCCAGTTTCTTACCCGTGAAAATGTAAACCTGGGGGTACTGGAAAAGTTCGAAAACCTATTGAATGAATATTTTAAGTCTGAAAGGCCACAAACTATCGGCCTCCCATCAGTAGCTTACTGTGCTGATGAGCTGAATCTTTCGGCAAATTATTTTGGCGACCTGGTAAAAAAGGAAACCGGAAAAACCGCTCAGGAATACATACAGGCAAAACTGATTGAAATTGCGAAAGAACGGATTTTTGATAAAGATAAGACCGTCAGCCAGATTGCTTATGATATGGGTTTTAAATATCCCCAGCACTTTTCGAGGCTGTTTAAACAGCGGGTTGGATACTCGCCCCTGGAGTTCCGCAGCGCCAACTAAATGATTTAAACAACTAATAAAACAAACGCCTAGCCATTCACAATCCAGGCTTTAAAATCGGCTGCTTTGTTCTTGCTGATATAAATTGGCTCTGGTACGGTTGTATCCAGGGTTAGCAGCAGTCTGCTGTCAAACCAGATGGTTATATCTTTCACATCATGACGAGCAACTATGAATTGCTTGTTTGCACGGTAAAAGACGGCTGGATTTAAAGAGGAAAAGATCTGATCCAACGTACTAAGGTAGATATATTGGGATCCATCTTTTAAACCTATGGAAGTGTTTTTATCAGAGGTGTAGAAATATGAAATTTGCTTCATCTCAATAGGTATAAGCTTGTCTTTCACCGGAACCAGAATTTTGTCTTTATAATTTTTCCCGGCAGTGAATTGCGATATCTTAGCTAAATACGCTACAATATCGAGATTTGTCCATTTACTGAATTTTGCAAGTGAACGTTGAAGTTCGATTGTCTTTATCGGTTTAAGCAGATAATCGATACTATTTACTTTAAAAGCCTCAATTGCATAGTCATCATAAGCAGTTGTGAAGATGATCGGAACATCTACCGTTATATAATTGAAAATCAAAAACGCAGAGCCGTCAGAAAGATGGATATCCATTAGTATAAGATCAGGTAAGGGATGACTATTTAGCCAGCTTACAGTTTGACTTACACTTTCGGTATTCGCTGCTATTTCAATACGCGGATCAATCTCTTTTAGAATTTCAACCAGGCTTTCATACGCAGCGGTTTCATCTTCAACAATCAGCACCTTCATCAATGATTATCTAAGGGGTAAATAAACAGTAAATACATTTTCATCCTCTTCAAAATTAATAGTCTTGCCCATTAACAACTTAAAACGGCTCTCCAAATTTTCTAGCCCTGTGCCGTTGGTTACCGGCGCTGTTAATTTGGGATAGATCGGGTTGGACACGACCAGTTCGTTTTTGTCATTAATGGTTATACTGACTATCATTTTATGATCGCCGTCAATTGTATTGTGTACAACAACGTTATCCAGAAGAGGCAGGATGGATAGTACCGGCAGTGTATGGCCCAGGAGACTTTGATCAATATTTATTGTGTATTTTAGTTTGCTGGCAAATCGCACTTCCATCATATAACGGAAAGAATCTACGAAGCTCAATTCTTCACGCAAAGTGGTAAGTCCTTTTTTATCACTTTGAAGGATATACCGGAAAACATCTGAAAGGTGGTTTACATAGTTGAGTGTCATTTCACAATTATTCTTCCGGATTAATGACGTAAGCCCGTTCAGTGAATTAAAAAAGAAATGAGGATTAATCTGATTTGTTAAAGCATCGTAACGGCTTTGCAGGTTGGTAACCGTTAACTCCTCGATTTCCTGTTCCTTTTTACGCTTCTCAGTGTATAAGGTAACAATATGACCGGTAAGCGCGCTTAAAATTGAGATCACAATAAATTGAAATAACACCAGACTACCAAAATGCCGCACTCTTGTAAAAATAAGAAAGGAAATTAAGCCATACACGCCATAACAGAAAACAGCAATCAAAGTGCTATAAAGCAGTCGCTTTTTAAATAAAGGGGTATTTAGGTTCTGTAAATTGATCTTGACCAAAATAAAAATCATCGCCGTGAAGGAGGCATATCGAAAGATAAAAAATTCAACATGATTTATCCATTCCGGTTTTGTGAGTCCTGTCAATTCAAAAGGCAACCAGGTAATATCGGGATATAAAACGAATAATGCAGCCACCAGACTGATGAAAAGCAATTGGTATAAATTATAGTTTTTCAGCAATGTATTCCTTGTTTGTTGGTACAATCAAAAGATAAGAACTACAAAAATACAACCTTCTTTTGCCAATCAATAACATACTTGTATTAAAGCGAAAAAATAAAGATGAAGGCGAAAGTAAGAACGACTCGCAGGCTATCATCAGCCGCTTACTGGCAGTGGCACTGGCATATAAAATCTTGATGTTATCAATTAGGTTTAATGTTCGAAATTCCCAGATCTAGAACATATTAAAATAATAAAACGTAGCGGCATCCACCAACTACGTTTTCCTATTAACTATTACCTAAAATCATGAAAGCTTTCCTCTTATTGAGTCGGGACAACGCTTACTTATTCAATAAATGCTGTGCAAAATATGCCCTCAACCGTTGCTGGAAATATGCCTTATATTGGTCGTTATACGTATGGCTTTGCCCTGGTAAAATGAGCATATCAAAAGGCTTATTTTCCTTAACAAATGCATCTACCATGCGGTAGGTACCGGCAGGGTTGACATTTGAATCAGATTCGCCTGAAACCAAGAGCAAATGACCTTTGAGATTTTTTGCAAGGCTTTGGTTCATGTCAATCTTTTTACCAAAACCATTATAGGTTTCGCCCCAGGTACGGTTGTAAATACTGTTGTCATGATTACCTGATGACGATACTGCAACCTTATAAAAATCAGGATAGGTGCACATTGCTGTAGTGGCCATTGCCCCCCCGCCTGAATGACCAAAGATCCCTACCCTGCTCAGGTCGATAAAATTATATCTTCCGGCAAGTTGCTCCAATCCATATTTATCGTCTTCCAACGCGTAATCTCTTAAATTACCGTAACCATATTTGTAATATGCAGCATTTCTATAGGGTGAGCCACCACGATGGCCCATCACCACAACGATAAACCCTGTCTGCGCCAGCGAAGTATTGTTATAACGGTCCAGGATAGTAAACTCAGACCAGACGGTTTCAATCTGCGGTCCGGGATAAACCTGGGAGATAATGGGGTATTTTTTGTTGGGGTCGAAGTTGTAGGGCTTCCACATGATACCATACAAATCTGTGATTCCGTCCTTAGCTTTTACCGTAAACATCTCCGGCTTCTTCCAGCCATAAGCATATAACTTACTGAGGTCTGGTTTCAGGATTTCCTGAACAAACTTGCCCTTGTTATTTCTTACTACGGTAACCGGTTCCAGGTCTATCCTGGAATAAGCGTCTACTATATAGTTTTTTGATGGGGATATAAACACTGAATGCGTAGCATCTTCTGGAGTAAGTAATTGCGCTGTACCGCCGTCAAAACCTACTTTATACAGAAAAGCATAATACGGGTTACGCCCTTTTTCTTTGCCGTAACCATAGAAATAGATGGTACGTTTTGTCGTGTCCGTGGCCATAATCCGGCCTGCTGTCCAGTTGCCCGTGCTTACGGCGTTCAACAACCGACCTTTCAAATCATAATGGTAATACTGTCCCCAACCACTTCGGTCGCTCCACCAGAGGATATCTTTACCGCCATTAATGATAGATACATTAAAAAGATCCTCATTAATAAAAGGTTTACTTACCTCATTGATGACAACACGCAGTACTCCTGTCTGAAAGTTTACTGCACAAAGCTCAACCTCATCGCGACTTCTTTTTTTACGTAGCAAGAACACTTCTGTGTTACTTTTCTGATTGTGCAGCACTTCCACTTCCTGGTCTGGCCAGTGTTCAAGGTTTACTTTTTTCAGCGTGTGCGCCGTAGCATTACCTACATAAAAATCATATTGTACCACATCCTTGTCGCCCGGAAGCTCATACTTATACGTATCAACATAAGGTCTCGGAAACGACAGTGAATTGACCACCGTTAAAGTTTGTACTTTTCTCCTGTCCTTACGAAGCACATAAAATGATTTTGAGTCTGGCGTCCATACCGCATCTGTTCCACCATTCCGATCTGCATAACGGTCTAGTTCATTGATACCAAAGGAATGATATTCTTTGCCGTCATCGGCAAGCACAATTTCTGTAGTATCCGCTGTACTTTTCAGGTACAAGTTGTGGTGACGTGAGTAAAGCAGCCAGTTTTTATCCGGAGAAATATCTCCCGGAAGATATACAGTAGGCGCTTTTTGAAGGTCGACGTATTTTGTCAGTGTCTGCGCGGTATAGTCATAGTTATACTTTACTCCTTTGTAGGTTACACTTACCGTTTTTTCGTCCTTAGAGAATTCGGGCGTACCAGTAACCTCTTCCTCATTTACAGGTGCTCCGGTCAATCTTTCCAGTTCTTTTGCAATGACCTGTTTATTAAACAATTTAACTTTTTCCTTACGTGAAGGGTCTATCAGGTAGTAAACCGATTTTCCTGAACGCTTTGAACCCTCCTCGTCAACCCTTATCCAGAACTTGTTACTTTTCTTTAAGAAGAAAGGGATAACCTGCATTGAACCTAACTGTTTTTGCAGGTTTGGGGCATCGTATTTTTCTGCAGCGGCGAAATCAGGTTCCTGAGCAAAGAGCATTACTGGAAAAAACAAACAGGCTATAAAAACCTTGCAGATAGCAGATCCGAGGTCGGGCGTAGACCGAAACATGGGCTTTAAAGACACACTATAACTTTTGGTCATCACTATTTAGTTGAATCAGTTTTAGGACTTGCATTTGCTGTAATCTGTTGCTGTTTAAGCATATTACAGGTTGAAACCAGATAGGGATTTTTTGTCTGTTTGATTACCTTGTCCGCAATTTCCTTAGCGCGTGGATATTTATAACCGGGAATGCGGGAACACATGCTAACATATGGCCAGGTGATTCTTAGGTTAGCTTCAGAAAATTTGCTGATGTTCTTTTCAAATAACTTAGTCACCAGTTGATAATCTTTCTCTCCGGCGGCCTGGGCCATTTCAATCAAGGTCAACAGCTGGCTTTTATCAGGCATATCAGTTGCTGAAATCTGCTGCTTATACTTTTCAAAATCTTCTTTTTTGTAAGGGGTCTTTTTGAAATGATAACCCTCCAAACATTCGCCGGCCAGTTTCCTGAAAATGAATGACATTTTATGGTCAACCGAATCTTTGTTATTGGTTGCTGCAAAATCTTTCCAGTTATCTACCAGGTAATTGAAGTTGTGTGTGTCTACATTTGACAGATACATCGCATATCTGTTTTCTTCGAACAGTACCCAGTTTTCTGGGAGCGCCCGCTGTACAGGGGTAAGTAAATCCATGAGCTCCTCATTCATCCTTTTGCCTTCGCCAATTTCCATTTGCCTAAGTTTTAGCAATATCAGATTTCTTAGAAGAGCTGGCTGACGATCACCGCTTGCATAACGCGCTACCATAACAGCTTCCGGGTTATCTGCCTTCATACCCGATTTCACATGTGCCATAAACTTTTCAGCAGGCATGCCACCGACAAATTTGTACAGTAACTTTCCGTCGCCATCTATTAAGAGGTAAGATGGAAAAGCACCAATAGCATACTTTTTAAGTGCAGCAGGGCCTTCACCCTGCTCCATATTTATCTTCACATTGATAAAAGTGCTGTTGAAAAATGTAGCAACACTATCAACTTTAAAAACCCCGGCTTCCATTTGTTTACAGGGAATGCACCAATCGGTATAACAATCTACAAAGACCAGTTTATGCTGTTCCTTTGCTTGTTTAAAGGCGTCCTGCAGACTTAGTGGTTTAAATTCAATCTTTTGGTTTTGTGCAAAGCTGGCCGTGCCGAGCATAAGCAACATCATGACAAATATTCTTCTCATTTACAATTTCAGTTAGTTTGGCTTTTGATTTATATCTCGTTCTATTTTTACCTTTATCAGTTGATAATGCTCTCTTACCAATGGATCACTATGCTTTTCCGCCAGTTCTTTGATATGGGCCATGGTTCTGGTAAAATATAAATGCATAACCTCACTGGTGTCGCTCAAACCTCCGGTTATATTATTTTTAAGCGCGGCGTCAGCTACGTCAAAAGCAAAGTTGGTTTGCATGAGCATAGTGTAACTATCTACTTTGTTGACAGTATCGAAATCTTTAAACACATAATGGTCCAGGTCGTTAAACAAATCAGTAACTGTATACGTATCTTTACCCAGGGCTTCTTCCGCCTTGATGAGATTTCCCAGAACAGCAGGTGTGATTAGTTTCTTTAATGCATCCTGAGTAGCATGCTGCATTTTGATATCTTCTGATTCTGTATTGATCAGGTTTAACCTTTTGCTTTGCATCCAGGCCGGAGGACCATTAAAAAAATAGGTATTGAACATAGCCATTGCCTTCTGCTGATCTTTTTTAGGCGTGTAAACCACAGCTATATCATTATAGTTTTTCAAAACAGGGCGCAGCGACTGGCTACCAATTAAACCTAGAATATTATTGGTATACAGCTGGTAACTTTTCTGGCAGGCAGAAGACAAAAGTTTGAAATTAGCCCAGTCTTCATCGCCTCCTTTCATTGCGCTGGTTATTTTTTCCATTTGAGGATAGAAAAGCTGAAGGTTTTTCATGCCAAGTTCGGCTGCTTCAAGCTGGTTTGAAGAGAGATCTCCACGACTAGCGTAAGCGTCATTTTTATTCTCTTCCAGGAACAATAAACTGGCATTTGAGTAATCGATAGAGGAAAGGGCTTTTTTCTCTGCCTGGGCATCTGCGAAAATACGGTAAGCCCAACCAATGGCCATACGGTCATAGACAGAGACACGTGGGATTAAGCCTTCCAATGGTACATTGTCTCCAGGCTGAACCACAAAGTTAAACTGTGTATCGTCTGTAACCGATGAAGAAAAGCTATTTTTCTTTAACCATGCAGCCGATCTGATCTGGCTGTTGGTATAAGCTGCACTTCCATGAAGATTTGGTATCATACCCAGTAGCTCGCCCATAGTTTGGGCTACCTTCCAGCGCATGATTTCGCCGCGTACGGCTGGATCATACAGGTCTTTCTGCACGCGCAAATCTATCAGACCGCATTTGGCAAAATAAGATGGCAGCAAATCGTTAATGATATCATCACCGATATTCATTTTTGCAGCAATGATCTCTCCTGTCCGTGGATCGGTAACCAGGTTGGTTGGGATGATCCCATTAAATGCATTGCCCCATTTGATCAGCATTTTGCCTGAAGACAACCAGTTGTCAGTCTCTCCGGTAACCACTTGTATTGCATTTTTGAATCCCGCAGCATTAAAGGCGCCATTCCACTGTTCCACTGCTTGTTTAATATAAGGAACAAAAAGTGAGGGGATAGCAGGATCAAGATAAACCTTGATTGGGTTTACCGGATTAACCAGCTCACCTGCAGCATATCGTTTTTTGTCGGCAGCACTCACCTGCAAGTCCCAGCGGGTGATCACTTTAACATTGCGCACTCCATATGGGTTTTTACCAAAGTCGTTATATGCTACGGTACCAAAACCAATTCTTGGATCAGCCTCCCTTACTTTTACATTAGAAGCCGGCAAACGCTGTATTAAAAGGTTGAGCACGTAGGCAACAGCTTTATCCGGGAATTTTATCCCATTCATACTGTTTCCAGGATCTGTCTGCGTTCGCAGTACACTAAACAATACGCCATTAGCATAAGATTTAACCTGCTCAACGCCTGAACGGGCAGCATCAGTCCTGCTTAAGCCACTGAAATCTTTGAAAGAAAACAGGTCGCCACCTTCCATCAGCTGTCTGGTGATATCAATAATGTAGCTTTTTTTAGCTTTTCCAGTTGCTTCAATATGCATAACAAAACTCACAGGGATGAGGTTGGATTTTTGCACCAAACCTTCCATACCCTGGTTGAAGTCGGGAGACACTACTTCTTTATATACCTGTCTGGTTACATTTAGGTTATTGCCCGTCCCTACACTGAAGCGGATAACACCGGACGACTGGGATACGTTTGAAGAAAAGCCCCTGGCAATATCTCCTATCACTAAAATATCGCTGCTCATTATGCTTTCGGGGATCTCCATAAAATATTTGGAACCGTCCTGGTAAACAGTGAACAGGCCTGGGGTAACTTTCATTGTCTTTTTGAAAAACTTTTCGAAAGACGCGGGTTCATCTGCAGCTACAGCGGTTTGGTAAAAAAAGCTAAGGCTGAACAGAACTGTGAATATTAATTTCATGTTTTTATTTAAAATTGTTCGCATCATTATTTACTTAAATAGGCATCATTCTTTCCTGTACTCCAAACATCAATCATATGCGCGATGGAAATCAGATGGCTCCTGGAAATGAAATCAGTCTGCTTTTCTGCCGCTGCACGTGATTGTGCAGCAATTTCCCTAAGCTGCTTATTCATGGTTAGGTTGATGTCATTGGGATAATTACCCCTGTTGTCGACATGTCTGAGTAGCGAGTTTAGAAAACTTCTTTGCAGCATTCTGTTATATTTCGAGATTGGCTGTTCTTTGTCCAGGTCCTTGAAGACTGCCTGTTGCAAATCTGTTAAGAATTCAGAAGCGGGATATTCAGTTTGCCCCATGATGTTTTCCATGTTGGACAACTGGGAGTATTTAGAGAGCAGGCGACCAAGCAGGTCGGCATAGGTGTCTTCAACATCCGTTTCAAAACTGAAACCGGTTTTAGCCAAAATATCTTTGGGGTACATCCATTTTTGCTCTGTAAAGAAATACTCGGTGAGGAAAGCCATTGCTTCCTTTTGCTGTTCGCGGTTTAGTGGAACGTAATTGCTTTTATTTTCCGCACGCAGTGGATTGTCGGTGTATACGCCTCCAATATTTTTAACCACATGCTGCAGGTAGATATAATACCGTCCTTCAACCGCGCGGTACATAGATCTTAGTGTAGCATAGTTATCATCGTTACCTGCGCCCCATTTGTTGAGGTTCGCCATGATTCTTCTCAGGTTTTCTATCCCCAGCGCATTTGCTTTCATACTGTTATCACCAACATCCTCACTTTGGATTCTTGGATCAAAGAAATTGCTTTCTTCCTCATAGAAAAATCTTGGGTCTTTTCTTTTTTCTGACACCCATGAGGTAAGGTAGGCTGCCGTACTTGCTGCATTTTTATACTGCGGCATATATTTATAACCCCATTCAATTGCATAATCATCGTACACCCCTATTGTTGGGAGCAGATCAACAGACGCCATCTTATCCTGAGGTTGTGCTACATAGTTAAACCGCATGTAATCCATCACAGATGGGCCAAAGCTGTTTTTACGAACAAAATTTCTATTGCGGATACTGTCAACCGCATAGGAAGAGCTGCCGGCAAAGTTATGCCTCAGGCCCAGTGTATGCCCAACTTCGTGGGTAATCACATTTTTCAGCAATGTGCCCATCAACTCCGGGTTCATTGGAAGGTTACGTGCTGCAGGATCTGTCGCTGCACACATAGAGAAATACCAGCGTTGCATCATCTCCAGCACATTGTGAAATACAGCAATATGTGAGGTTAGGATTTCTCCGGAACGCGGATCAACAATCTGCGGCCCGTAAGCATTTGCCATTTCTGAAGGTTTGTACGAGATATAAGAGTACCGTGCGTCCTCCATACTATAGTCAGGATCTTCCGCCGCCGTTGGCGCCAATTTACCGGTTATGGCATTTTTAAATCCTATTTTTTCAAAACTTTTACGCCAGGCATTGACGCCAGCAATGATATAGGGAATAAGGTATTGTGGTGTATTTCTATCAATGAAAAAGACAATCGGTTTTGCCGGTTCCACCAGTTGACCATTGGTGAACTTTTCAAGATCTTCTGCTTTAGGTTCCATTCGCCATCTGTTGGCCAGGGCCAGCGTTTCATTTCTTTCAGGATTCTTATCGAAATTTTTAAGCCCTGTTAGAAAATAACCTACCCTGCCATCTGCATAACGTTGCGCCATTGGTACTTCAGGAAGTAGAAACCATGAAGATCCAACTTCCCACATAGTAGGATTACTTTCGGGTTTTTTGGCTTTTGGAGCACCTGGCTGAGGAGGCCCACCAGCTTCCGGGGCACCTTCGCCATAACTTTTCAGGGAGCGGAAAACGATGTTATTTTCAAAAGTACTCACCCCCAGGATTTTGGATTTTTCTGGTTCAAACGCACCGATTTTTAGTTCTGTCGCTGCCCCCTTTAACGAGAACAAATCATTATCACCGGCAAAAAGTGAGGTGATATCAATGAGGGAGCTCGCCTTGCCTTTGGCAACAAGATCAAATGCCAGCAAGCTCGGTATTAAGGCAAGCTTACGGGTATTGTAATACATATCTGTTGTATCAGCTGCTTGTACAAAGCTCGGCTGGAGGATGGTGATTTTTCCGTTTAACCCTTTTGCAAAACGGATCACACGGTCATTTACAGCATCTCCGGCAAAGCCGAAACGCATGGCGGGGTTGCGCTTGCGTTGCGCTGAACCGCTGATAATGGTGATACTGGTAAGGATATCGCGGCCGAGCAGCTGATCGGGAATTTCGATCAGGTACTTATCATCCTGTACGTAAATGTTAAACATCCCTTTGTACTGCTTTGCAACGGGTTTGATATAAGTAGTGATCTCTGGTACCGGATTTTGCGCCTGAGCATTTCCGCAGAAACCGACGGATACCAGCAGCAGGCAGCAAAGTAAATTGATATTAAAATTCATTGTTATCTTTTAATCAAGGTTTATTTCAGGTCATTACGATCCCATTCACCGCTATACGCGATGAACAGGGCCGTGATGATTATTTGTATTTTGTACCGTTTTATTACACGCCTTTTGAAGCGTTACCTATTTTTTGGAGGTCTACCTGATACTCATTGATAAAATAATTTCTTACCATATTGTACCGCTTCCTGATCTGCCCGGTTGTGTCTTTGGTGGGGTTCAGTATCCCCTGAGCTGTGCCGTCGGTTATAACCGTCGATTTGTTCAGGTTGGCCTCAGAAAAACTGACCATTGCTGTGATGTAGGCATTCCAGTCGGCCTGTACTGTCACCGAAAAAGGAGAGATGATAATTCCTTTACCATATGCCTGGGTTGTAGTAGTCATGGCCGTGGTGTAGTCTGCAGAATTAATAAACTCACTAGTTGGTGTGCTTAAGCCCCTGGCTATGATGCTCTGGATGAAAACGAGATTAATTCTTGCCACAAAACCAAGAGAATCCTGTTTCGTAAGTGTGGCGACTGATGCGTCCCCATAGTTAACTTCGATATTATCGTAGTTGTAATAAGCCGCCACCTTTTTTACATTCTTGACATAGGTAATAGTACTTCCTCCAAATACAAATCCTGTAGACACTGAATCTATTTTACTGCAAAGCATGATTTTTGCAGGCAGGAATTTCTTAAGGAATTTGTCAGTGTAAAAGTTGAACCATTTCTTTTTGATAAGGTCAAGCTGCGCAGGAATATAGGTTGGGTCTGCAACGGCAACATCAGCACCGGTGCTCCAGGTCCCAACAGCGCTCATAACAGGCTTGGAATTGGCTGTGGGCGACCAATACACGTCTTTGTCGGTAAATTTATAGAGCATGTAAGTTCCATAACTCTGGTGGTAGCCCATGATTGTCTGGTCGAACGCATTGTTACCCTGCGGAAGTGAATAAGCTTCGCTAAGCCCGGACGGCGTAAGGGGCGCCTCATCTTTTGTACAGGATTGCAAGAGTATGATGGTGAAGATCACCATTAAAAACTGTGTATATCTCTTCATTATATATCGCTTTGAGGAATGAAAATTATCTTGGATTTTGTCTTAAGTCTGAATTTGTAGCAATTGCGGTTGCAGGAATTGGCAGGGCGTAAAGATTGCTGCCCGATGCAAGTGTATATGTTGCTGTTGATCCGTCTGTGCTGGTAAAAACATGCGTAACAGGCAATCCCCAGCGTTTGATGTCTACCCAGCGGTGACCATCTTCCAGGCAAAGTTCCCTTCTGCGCTCATCCTGGCAGAATTTAAATAAAGCGGCGGCATCATCAATCGCTACAGTCTTGTAAGCCGTTGTACGCGTATCGTAACGTGTAACCCTCAAGGTATTGAGATCGGCTAAGGCCTGAGTTTTGTCCGCAGCATTTCCAGTTATCAAGAAACGTTTAATCAAGGCTTCGGCCCTGTTCAGATAAATTTCTCCAACACGCAGACCCTTGGTACCATAACTGGCGTTGGAGAGTGCTTTACCCGTACGGTACGGAATCACACTGTTGTAATTAGAGAAATAAGTTTTATAACGCAAATCGCCATAGTTAGTTGTTGTTGGCCCCTGTTCGTAGGAGGTGATCAGCTCATTTGAAGCTGTGTATGGCGGAACAGTGTTTATGGTTAGCGAAGGATAATAAGTAGCGTTGTCTGAATTAGGATTTAAACCATAAAGCCATATGATTTCCGGATTACCGGAATTAAACAGACCGGCGTTAATCGGAACACCAGTTGTACTGATAAAAGTAACCAGGCTGGTTAAATTGGAGTTTTGCTGCAGGGCAAGTCCCGCATAACTAATGACTTTATCCCAGTCGGTATTCAAAGCACGGTATAAATAGAAACGCGACAATAGTGCATAGGCGGCGGTGGTACCTACCCTGAAGGAACTGCTTGGAAAGTAATTAACCTTCATCAGCTCTATAGAAGCCAGCAGGTCTATTTCTATCTGATCATAAGTCTGTTTGAGCGAACTCCTTGCCAATCCACCATCACGAACCTGGCTGGAAAGAACAAGAGGAACACCCATAGCGCTTTCAGGCACAATGCCCGCACCGCTGTAAGGCTGCGCATATGTAGTAACCAGTTTAAGGTAATAATATGCTCTGAGGAATAAACATTGCCCTTTGATGGCATCCTTTTCTGCCTGACTGCCAGACACAGTTTCCAGGGCATCAATTACCACATTACAGCCTTTAATTTTTGCGTAATAGATGGAGTAAGCATTGGCCGAGTTTGGGAACACACTACCAACTTCAAACATGTTGGGATCAAATTTGAACATTGCAGAGCCATTGATCAGCGCAGTGGCATAGGCAGGGATCTGCTCACCTGTTGTGCCTCTGGCTACTCCATTTGACTGGATATCATCGGTAAGCATCTCAAAATTATCGATTAAAGTCTGGTAAGGATAGGCATCACTGTACATCAATGCAGAAAGATCTGCCACTGTGCCCGGACGGATGGCATCCTGGCTGTATTCGTCAAGAAATTTTTTGCAGGAGCCAAATCCCATGGTAAGTAATAAAAGGCTATATATTGTTAGTTTTTTCATGGTATATAATTAAAGAGTAATACCTAATTTAAGTGTATATGATCTTGTTCTTGGCTGGCCCCCGGTTGCAACTTCAGGATCTATTCCCCTGAAATCTTTACTATTGAAACCAAACGGATTACTTACGCCGCCACCAACATTTATGCTTTTACATTTTAATTTCTTGGCAAGCTCCTGATTCAGGTTATATGATACATCGATATTGTTGCAGCGAAGGCTGGATGCACTTACTACACGGTCCGTACTGTAGTTATACATCTCGTAGGGGCTGATAAAATTTCCGTTAGGAAGGGTTACGTAGGCCACTGATTTATCCGGAAGACCCGGTACCGACGATGTAGTATTGGTAGGTGTCCAGCGGTCAAGGATATTCCTCGATAAATTCTGAAATTCGGTAGGCAAGTCAGCCACATACGTGTACAGAGGTGTAAGGAATTTCTTTCCTCCTACCTGCAAATAGAAACTTGAATTGAGTGATAGCATTTTGTACCTGAAATTTAATCCCAATCCGGAAGTAAAATCAGGATCAAACTTACCAGCATAGGTCATGTAGCTAGTTGGGTCTGTATTAACGCTGGATCCCGCCGGATAAGTTAAATCAATTTTAGGATAACCTGTTGCGGCATCAACACCGGTAAATTTAAAAGCATAAAATCCTGATACCGGATCTCCCGCCTTATTCAGACCACCGGAAGCGGCAGTAAGATAGGTAGCTAGTTGCGAGCCTGTCTTGGTAATTGTATTGTTGTTTTTTGAGGTATTTAATGTTACTGACCATACGAAATCGCGTGTTCTTACAGGAACAAAACTTGCGGTTACTTCATACCCTGTATTGTTCATAGACCCACCGTTTACCAGCATGGATGTTATACCGTATTCTGTAGGCACGTTGAGCGAAGTAATCAAGTCTTTACCACGTTTAGTATAGTATTCCAGGGATCCCTGAATTTTGTTCTGGAATAAACTGAAGTCCATACCCAGGTTCATAGTGATATTTTTCTCCCAGCGTAAATCACCATAAGGCAATGTGTTTACTGTAAGCAGGTTATCTCCCGTAAATGCATCTGTTGACGTTGTAGGGATTTTAACTATTAACGTAGGACTTACACTGCTGGAAATATTACGCTGATATCCAAATGACCCACGGACACTTAGCGTAGACAACCAATTTGTGCGGTTAAACCACTCTTCGTTTGCAATATTCCATCGTGCACCCCCAGCATAAACCGGATTAAAGGACTCATTGGTAAACTGACCAAATCTGTTGGACCTGTCTGTGCGTATACTCAGGTTAGCTACATAACGATCATCATAACTGTAACTACCAGTGAGGTACATCCCCATATTATTGGTAAGGTTATCTGTAATCAGTGGTTGTTGCGCAGCAAGCAGAGGGTTGATGGTTGCTCCCGTTGTAAATGTATTCGGCAATACGGCAAACGACTTACCCCTGTCTCTCAGGTAACCATAATTGGTAGAAGAAAAGCCGGTATATCTAGAACTGCTCATTTCGTGCCCAAACATTAAGGCCATTACATGTTTCTGATTAAAAACCTTGTTATAGGATAAGCTGTTACGCCAGTTCCAGGCATTACTGTTGGTTATAAACTGATTATATTCTCCCCCGACAGGTAATCTCGAATTTTTGTAGCCCTGCTCTACTGCTTTGTATTGCCCATACTCAAAATATCTCAGGTAGTAGGCAACGTATTCAGATTGTTCTGTAGCATAAGATTCACCTCTGGTGGATACGGCATTATAGCTGAACAAGGTCTGCACCTTTAAGCCAGGTATAATTTCATAAGTTGCATCAATAGCAGCATTAGCACTGAGCACCTTGTTTAAATTACCTGTATTATCAAGCTCATTCAAAACACTATACTTATATCGATTTGGACCGGTATACATATAATATGATCCATCAGCGTTATACGCAGGTATTTCCCTGTTCATGGTACTTGCATACGAGTAAGGGTCTACTTTGTAAAATGAATTGGTAGTTTTGTTTGAAGTAGATAATCTGGTAGCTAAAGTAAATTTTTTACTTACGATAGAGTTAACACTTACATTGGCGGTATAACCCCTGCTGTCGTTTCCTCTTGCAGTTCCGTCACTGAGGTTATATCCAAAAGATGTATAGTATGAAGTATTATTGCTCCCCCCCGAAACACTTAGATTGTGATTACTGCTTAAAGGCTTTCTGAACAAAATATCAAACCAATCTGTGTTCTGTGTTTCCAGACCATTCACCCTGTTATTAAACTGATCGGCAGTAATTGTTTTATTATACAGGTAGTCGTTTAATGCACCGGCATAACCAATTGTGGAGTTGGCAAGTGTGCTGGAAATCAAACCACGATTGAATATCTCCCTGGATACGCCTACGCGTTCCTGAGAATTCATCATGTTCAGCTTATCATAGTTCACCTTATCCGTCACACTCACATTAGTGGAATAACTGATGGCTACGGGTCCCGCCTTTCCTTTTTTAGTAGTGATGACGATTACACCATTTGCAGCCCTAATGCCGTAAATAGCCGTTGCAGAAGCATCTTTTAATACTGTTACGTCTTCGATATCGTTGGGATTTAGCCAGTTGATGGAATTACCAACGAAGTTTCTGATAAAATCGAAATTGTCCGGCGTAATCGCACCTGCACTATTTAGTGTCTGTACCTTAAAAGGCAGGGGGTCTTCCTGGATAATTCCATCAACCACCCATATAGGTTCTGCCGAACCGGACAGTGTTGAAGTACCACGTACACGAGTCTTTTGTCGGGTGCCGACCAAACCACTAGTATTAGTGATGACCACACCGGCCAGTTTACCCTGTAATGCCTGTTCCAGGGAATTCAGTCCGTTGAAGTTCAGGTCTCTCGCATTTACGGATGAGATAGAACCTACTACGCTACTTTTCTGCAGGATCTGGTAACCAGTGTTTACTTTCACCTCGTTTAACTCGTTGATTTCCATCTTCATACTTACCGGAATATAACTTCTGCCTTCGACTTTAATCTCAGCCTTTTGTTTTCCGATAGCAGTAAAAATGAGCACTCCGTCTTCTGGAACATCGGATATAATATAGTATCCAACGTTGTTGGTGAAGGTTTTTTTGTCTGTTCCTTTTATAGCGACATTGACACCATATAGAGGTTTACCATTTTCATCAGTTATTGTTCCAGATATAGTAATATCGGTAAAAAAACGCTTTACCTTTTCGACAATGCCTACCTCCTTCTCTTTGACGATTACAGTTTTCTCCTCCAGTTCATAGGTAAAAGGCTGATTGGCAAGGCTAATTTTCATTGCCTCATCGATCGTAGCATTTTTAAGATTGACTTCTATAGGATTTGCCTTAAACATTAATTTACGGTCAAAGACAAAATCGTATCCGCTTTGCTTACGGATTTCCTTAAAAACTTTTTCCAGTGAAGCGTGTTGTTCTTTCAGAGTGATACGTTGCGCATAACCGGAAGCGCTCACCTGCATGATGGTGGCTATGATCAGGATGGTGGTTAACCGCATAATCAGGATTATTTTATGGACATGCCTTTTCGGCACCCCGAATGGTTTAGTATAAATTTTATACATTTGTTAAGTTTGGTTGTTCTAGTTGATACTAATGCAAATTTTATTAATGTAATGGCCAGACAATCTGCCAGAGGTGTTAGAGCACTTCTGGCTTCATTGTATAAAAGGCATTACCGGAGAAAATAGAAAGTAGAATTATTTAATCACAGTTACCCTCCTTCCCTGTACTTTAAAGTGAACTTTCCCTGTTGATTCAATTACTTTTAATACTGCTGATATATTCTTAGATCTTGATACCCATCCACCGAGCTGGAGGTCTTCTGGTGCGGAGTCGTCGTATATAACTTCAACATCATACCACCTGGCGATTTTACGCATAGAAGCTTTCAGGTCTTCATCTTTGAAATTAAAATCGCCGTTCTTCCAATCCACTACACTTTCCGTATCAACAGCTGCAACTGTAAAGTCTTTACCAACTAGCGATTGCTGTCCCGGCCTGAGCAACATTTCCTTGCCATTCTCATTTTGTGCAACTTTTACCGAACCTTCAAGTAGGGTTGTTTCTGTGTTTGGTTCACTACCATAAGCATTGATATTGAAATGTGTTCCCAGCACCTCTACTAGCTGTTTATCTGTAACCACGCGAAATGGCAGATCCTTGTTATGCGCTACCTCAAAGTAAGCTTCCCCATTCAAAGTGACTTTGCGTTCTTTAGCGTGTTCAAAACTGGTTGGATATTTCAAGGTTGAACCGGCGTTAAGCCATATTTTTGTACCATCGGGTAGGTTCAGTTGGTACTCTCCCCCATTGGGAGTCTCTAATGTATTATAAGTAAGGTTATCATTTTGCTGATCGACCGGTTTATCCGTCAATGTATAAACTAACTTTCCATCTGCTGCTTTCGAAACACTGATACCTGCCTGTTCTGCAACCGTACCTTTTTGTATACTGTCTAAAATAATCTTGCGTCCGTCGGCCAATGTAAGTACTGCTTTTGTACTTCCAGGATTGACATCATTTACGTACTGACTTTCGCTTTGATAAAATTTAGCTGTGATAAAATACAGGCCTAAAGAAATAATTGCGATGACTGCCGCTGCACTCATTGTGCGTGCGCCAAACCATCTCGACCTGTTTGGTTGTGGATTGTTCAGACCGGAAGTGCTGAACCTTGGATCTGACGTAATATTTTGGTAGGCGGCTTTCTGGTCAGCTTCTGTAAGTAGGGCAGTGATTGCGTCCCGTTTCCATTCCTGGTCCATGGTTTCATAAAAAATGCCGGAATAGGTTTCATCATTTATATAAGTAAGCAGTTCATCATATTCTTCCTGACTCGGTGAATCATTCAGGTAAACAAACAGCAAATCTTTTAATCTTTCTGCATCCATGTTGTAAATTAAATCAGTATCGTTCGGCCGATTTAATAGTAATACACGCGAAGCGTTAGAAAGAAGTAGTGGGAAATGAATTATTTTTTACTTCCTTCCCAAAACAGTTACAATTGATACAAAAATCAAATAATATTGACTGGAAAAATGTTTCCTTATTGCTTTTAATGCTTCGGAGAGATGTTTTTTGACAGTATTTTTCAAAATGCCCATCTCTTCTGCAATTTCATCAAGGGATAAACCTTCATTTCTACTTAACCTATACACTTGCTGCTGCTGTTTTGGCATCAAAACGAGTGCTTCTTCAGTTATCCTTTTCAGTTCAGCAAGGGATACCGCTTCCTCGGTGGTATTCACAGATTCTTTGATGGATGCGAAATGATAAGCCGAAGCAGATTGGGAAGAAGCGATTTGCCGGAGGCTATTTAAGGATAAGCGCCTTACTATGGTATAAAGATACGGGCCAACCGGTAGCTTTTCATCCAGCTTTTCGCGGTTGATCCACAGCTGCATCATAGTTTCCTGGGCAACTTCTTCTGCATGCTCCCGGTTTTTAAGAAATTTGAAGCTGAAGTAGTAGAGCTTTTTATACCATAAATCAAACACGGATTTAAACGCTGATTCATCACCGGCCTTTAACCTTATCATAAGGTTGGCGTCTGTAGAAGGCGTGTTGTTATCCATCAATTGGTTCTGAAGCTTAGGGTTGAGCCGCTAAATCTAAAAGAAATAACTGAACCAAAGGGATATGGAAAAAAATTATTGAACTTATATTGAAATTGGGGTTAAATCATCTAGTAAGTTTCATAAAAATATATTTGCCTATAAGCACCTGGGAAGCTTATACTCTAAAAAGTACAAACCCAGCTCAACATACATGATGGGTTGGGTTTGTACTGATTTACAATTTACTGTAATCCTCGTCAGAAACTGGCTCCAGCCATTCATTGCTAGCGCCCTCTGCCGGTACGGCAATGGCAACGTGTGAAAACCAGCTATCTTTAGACGCGCCATGCCAATGTTTTACACCTGGCGCAATATTGACAACATCACCTGGTTTTAAAACCTGCGCAGGCTTTCCTTCTTCCTGAAACCAGCCTGTTCCCGCTGTGCACAAAAGAATCTGACCACCTTTATGATGAATATGCCAGTTATTTCTGCATCCCGGCTCAAAGGTTACATTATTGGTTGAAACACCGTCGCTGGTTAGTGGCGCAAGGTAACTCTGGCCAACAAAATACTGTGCGTAGGCCTCATTTTTCTCTCCCAAAGGGAATATTTGTTCAAAATCACTCATTATATATATGTTTATTTTTCTTTTATTCTAAGTGTGAGCGCTTAAAATAAATTAATTCAAAACCCTGTACTCATTCGGTGTATAACCAACATGCTGTTTAAATGACCGTGTAAAGTGCTGAGGATATTTAAAGCCCAGCTCATAGGCAATCTCACTTACCGATTTAGATATATCGAAGATTCTCTCCTTGGCAATATCCATGATCTTCAATTGGATAAACTCCTGTGCTGTTTTGCCAGTTTCCTTCTTGATAAGGTCGCCAAAGTAATTTGCCGACAGATTTAATTGGTCTGCGCAATAACTTACCGACGGCAAACCTATTTCTTTCGGTTTGTCAGAATTGAAATAGCCACTTAGCAGCTCCTCAAATTTTTGCAAAATTCCTTTATTTGCATTTTCCCTTGTAATGAATTGCCTGTCGTAAAAACGTATGCAATAATTGAGCAACAGTTCAATATTACTTACGATTAGTGTTTTGCTATGTTTATCAATACCGCGACTAAGTTCATACACTATCTTTTCATAACAATCATAGATAATTTTACGCTCCACTTCTGATAAGTGAAGTGCTTCATGTACTTCGTAAGAGAAGAAATTATAGTCGGCTATGTGCCGCCCAAGCGAAGTTCCTTTAAGCAGATCAGGATGAAAAACCAATGCCTTACCTTTCGGCTGATAAAGTTCGCCATTATTTTCAACACCTATCACCTGCCCTGGCCCAACAAATACCAATGTTCCTTCTTCGTAATCATAATAGTTGCAGCCGTAGTGGAGGTCGCCACATTTGATCTCCTTTAAAAATACGGCGTAAAAGCCTAAATAACTTTTGCGGTTTTGCCTTTTGTCTGCTTTGGACAGGTCAACTACGTTAATTAATGGGTGTAGGGTTTCATTGTTATTAAGTGCGCTGTATTGCCCAACTGTATCTATAATCAATACATTTTCCATAATGCTTTGTTAATGTTAATCAAATATACCCCGTATTTCTCCCGTTTTCGCATAGCGCAGTCGCTATCAGTAAAAATGGTAAGTGAACCAGTAATAGGTATAAGGATAGGGCCGGAAAAAGGCCACAACTTTGTATCACTATTTATAGAAAACAATAATCATACAGTTATGAATAAGAGAATATTAGGAAAAAGCGGATTAGAAGTATCAGCATTAGGCTTCGGTTGCATGGGCTTGAACTTTTCATATGGACATTCCCTCGATAAGCAGGATGCGATTGCAATCATCCGCGCTGCCGTTGAAAAGGGAGTAACTTTTTTTGATACAGCAGAGGTGTATGGTCCTTACACCAATGAAGAGATTGTTGGCGAAGCGCTTGCACCCTTCCGCAAGGATGTGGTCATCGCCACAAAATTTGGTTTTAACATCGTTGATAATAAAATGGCGGGAGTTAATAGCCGTCCGGAACAGATCAGAAAGGCAGTTGAAGGTTCACTCAAACGTCTGAATGTTGACGTCATTGATTTATTATATCAGCACCGGGTTGATCCTAAAGTGCCTATAGAGGACGTAGCAGGAACCGTGAAGGACCTCATCGCTGAGGGAAAAGTTATCCACTTTGGATTATCTGAAGCCGGAGTCGAAACAATTCGTAAAGCGCATGCTGTACAACCCTTGACCGCAGTGCAGAACGAATACTCTATGTGGACCAGAAAACACGAGGCTGAGGTATTTCCTGCGCTGGAAAAATTGGGTATTGGCCTTGTTGCATACAGTCCACTTGGAAAAGGTTTTCTGACAGGCAAAATGAACCAGGACACTAAAATAGCGGAAAACGATTTTCGCCATCAATTGCCGCGTTTCCAGCCTGAAGCTTTGAAAGCTAACCAGGCGTTAGTAGAACTACTAACGAAAATTGCCGGCGAAAAAGATGCTACTCCTGCACAGATTGCTTTAGCATGGGCATTGGCTCAAAAGCCATGGATTGTTCCAATCCCTGGTACAACCAAGCTCCATCGCCTGGAAGAAAATCTTGGTGCAGCAGATGTTGAACTCACCACTACTGATCTCGCGAACATCGCCGAAGCGTTGAAAAGTGTTAACATAGAGGGCGAACGTTATACAGAGGCGTTGGAAAAAACAACTGGTTTGTAAAATAACTCTTTACCCATCAGGCTATCGAAGCTTGATGGGTTAATATCCTTGCCTCCTACCGGGGCATGGCACAAAACACTTTGAGCCGTTATATACGTTAGTTATTCTAAAGATTGACTGTCATTGATCTCCATCATGATCTCAGCAAATAATCTGGTTGATTTTATACGGTCGTTGATGTCATAGGTAGTAGACACCATGATGAGCTCGTCCACGTTGGTTTCCTCCAAAAACGATTCAACCTCCGCCTTTACAGTTTGCTTGCTGCCCACAAAAGAGTATTTAAGCATTTGTTGCACGGCAGGGTGCTGCAATACTTCTCTTAAATCATCAGTCATGTCTGATGGTGGTTGCAAAGCTTCTGATTTGCCGGTCAATACGCCTACAAACATCCTGATTAAAGTGGTAAACTGTTTCTCTGCCTCTTCATCGGTATCGGCAATGAAAACATTTACACCCGCCATCGTGTAGGGTTGATCCAGGAATTCGGACGGCGTAAATTCCGTCCGGTAAATTTCCAGGGCGTTCATTAAATATGTAGATGCAAAGTGGCTGGCAAAAGCATAAGGCAATCCTTCCTTTGCGGCCAAATGTGCGCTGTCTGTACTTGACCCTAATATATAAAGTGGAACTTCAGTACCTTCGGCAATGGCAGCCCTCACTTTTGAATCTTTATTAGCCTCCGAGAAGTAAGCCTGAATTTTGGCAATTTCCTGCGGGAACAACTGCGACGCCTGCATGAAATCTGACCGGATAGCCTGGGCTGTTAGTGTATCAGTACCGGGGGCCCTGCCCAAACCTAGGTCGATTCGTCCCGGATATAAGTGTCCCAGGGTGCCAAACTGCTCTGCTATTACTAAAGGAGAATGATTGGGTAGCATAATACCACCCGATCCTACTCTGATACGAGTTGTGTTTTCTGCCACGTAACCAATGAGTATTGATGGTGCGTTACTGCCTACATAAGCTGAGTTGTGATGTTCTGCAAACCAGTAACGTGTATAATTACAGGCTTCAGCTTCTTTGGCTAAAGCCAGCGAATTATTTAGGGTCTCTTTGATTGTGCTGCCTTTCGGAACAAGCGCAAGCTCTAAAATAGAATAAGCAACAGTTTGTGTTTTCATTGATGCAAACTTACAGTAAATCACTTTATTTAAGGACCTATTTTACCAGACGAAAGTAATCTTTAAAGGACTGGGCTTAAACATAAGACAGGCTGAATTCTAAAGATTTTGAATAGTTAATTTATGTTGGAAATCAGTAGTATGGCTGCTTTCAGCGAACGACCTGGAATTTGCAGCCATCATTGCTAATCCTCATCACCGGTATTCACCATTTTAGCCAGTACAAAAAACGTTTTCCGGATAACAATTGCTGAGCCCGGTTTCAGATCATGCACTGGCGTAATCTCCGTGTACCCAACATCAGAAACCCCTTTGGCAACAGCAATACGTTCAAAAACCGTTTCTTTTGCATCCTGCTTTTTTATCCTAAAAATATAATCCTGGCCACCATTACTTACAATTGCCTCGCTTGGCACCGCCGGCAATACGGCATTGCCTATGCTAATGATTGCAGTGATATTCATTCCTTCAATCAGGCCTGCCTTATTCCCCATCACTACAGCATGTACGGGGATCGTCTTACTTTGATTGGCAAAAGCGGTGCCTATGGAATAGATTTTGGCATCATACTCCTTTCCAGCACTGTTGGTGAGGGTAAAATGGATCAGCTGTCCTGCTTTCACCTTGGGAAGGTCTTTTTCATAAACAAACAGGTCCAGATGCAATTGTGAGTTATTGACGATCTGTGCAATTGGCGTTGACGCATCTACATTGGAACCAATCTGTGCTGATACTTCACTGATAGTACCGCTGATCGGGGCAAGAACCTGAAAACTAGTAACGATCTCACCACGGCTGGCTGAGTTGGGCAAAATACCCAAGGCATTCAGTTGTATTTGCTGAGATTTTTGGGAGGTGGTCAGTACTGCAAGCTCGGCCTCCGCTTTTTGCAGGTTTTTTAATGGTGCAGCATTACCGGCCACCAGTTCTTTCTGCCGTTGGAATTCCTGCCTGGCAAGGTTTAACTGCGCCATGGTAGTTTGCAACTCCTGCTGTAATTGGGCTATTTGCGGGTTTAGTATAGTTGCAATTACCTGTCCTTTTTTGACATAATTTCCTGGCTGCACGGTCAGCGTGCGGATGGTACCGCTTGACACTGATGTTACCAATGCTTTGTTCTGATTGGGTACAGACAGCAAACCATTGGCCTTTATTGCTGTAGCGAGGTTCTTCATTTCGATCGTACCAAATTCGATCCCGGCAGTTTTGACCTGACTGGCAGTAAGGCTTACCTCGTTAGTAATAGGGGCAGTTGTTTCTTCTTCTTCGGCATCCTCTTTTGGTGCAGCTTGTTTACATGAAACAACTGAACTTACCATGGTGATGATCACTAAATATTGAAGAGGCTTAAAAATCAATTTCATGGAATAACTTATTTGGTAGTGGTGTAATAATTCAGTTGAATAGCAGACTGGTTAAATTCATTTAACACATCAAGATAGTTGCGTTGGATATCAATTGCCTGCGCCAGGTATTGCGAAAGTTCGGCAAAGCCGATCTCACCAGAGCGGTAAGCCAGATTTGCAGCATTAATGATAGCATCTGCCTGTTTTAAACCGGTAGTGGTATAGTACGCTAACAGATCACTGTTTTTCTCCAGTTTTTCGAGTTCCTGCCGATAGGATGTGTTGAGCATTAGTTGCTGGTCCGTCATTATAGTTTCCTGGTAATTTTTTTCAAGCTGTGCAGCTTTGTAATTATGTTTGTACTGGCCGCGCCCGAATACCGGAATGCCTACAGATACCGAAAAACCAGAAAAAGGTGGGCTAATACCATATAAACGCTGAGAAAAAAAGCGGCCTTCAAAAGAGGGCAACTGGCTTTGTCCTACCAGTCTTGCCTCCGCACCTGCGATACTCACATTTTGTTGCTGGATTTTTAATAGAGGATGGCCATCGCTTTCAAACGCTGCCCTGTCGAGCACCACTTTTTGCAGCGGCAAACTGTCAGGCAAAATGGTAAGTACTGTATTTAATAAGCGTTTCATTGCTTCCTGTTGGCTACGAATATCTTTGAGGATTAAACGCAGCTGAACCTTAGTTTCTGTAGCCTTTGCCTGGGCAGCTATGCTATCCAGTCCTGCATTTTCACCCGTTTTAACCCTAAGTACCGCAGCTTTGGCAAGCGTACCATAAATACTATCGAGTTTCTTCCACAAACGTTGTTTGCTCTCGTGGTACCATAAACTGTAATAAGTGCCGGCGATATTTTTCTTTAGATCTAATACCTGTGCCAGTCTCGAATATTCCGCAGCACGCGTTTTTTCTTTAAACAATCCTTTTCTGGCACTATATAAGCCTGGCCAGTCGATGCTCTGTGATACACCAATCTTCAATATACCTTTACGGTCCTCGGGGTTAAGATCTTCGTTTTCGACAAATACACCTGTTTTAGCGATTGTAAAAGAAGTTTTTTCCAGTTCTCTTTGCTGATCTATTTTAATTGTAGATGACCGTAATTGTAAATTGCCCTGAACACCTATTTCATACGCCTCACTAAGTGCAACTCGTTTGGAGGGGGGCGTGGTCTGCGCAAAAGACGAAAATGTAAAACCAAATATGGAGAGTATCAAAAGAGCTGGATTTACAATCCCTGAAGACTTTCCTGTTTCTGAAGACTTTCCTGTATCTGAAGGCTTTGCTGTTTCTGAGGAGCTGGATAATCCCGAAATTTTTGCAGTCCCCGAAGTTTTGTTTTTACTGAAAATAAGATAGAGCAATGGCAATACCACCAACGTCAATAATGTTGCGGTGAGCAGTCCTCCGATAACAACAGTAGCCAGTGGCTTTTGCACCTCTGCCCCAGCACTGGTAGAAACGGCCATAGGCAGAAAGCCCAGCGAGGCGACCGTTGCAGTCATTAATACCGGCCGCAACCTGTCTTTTGTGCCTTGGTAAATACGCTCGAGTACATCCTCTACCCCATCTTTGGCTAACTGGTTAAAAGTTCCTATAAGTACAATCCCATTCAGAACTGCTACACCAAACAAGGCAATAAAACCAACACCCGCTGAAATACTGAAAGGCATTCCCCTAAGCAGTAATGCGAATACTCCACCAATGGCCGACATGGGTATCGCGGTAAAGATTAGTAAAGCCTGTTTGATGGATTTGAATGTGATATAAAGCAGCATGAAGATGAGCAGCAGCGCTGCCGGAACAGCGATCATCAACCGTTGACTGGCCTGACGCAAATTCTCAAAGGTACCACCGTAAGTATAGTAGTACCCGGTTGGCAAAGGGACTTTTGCATTAAGTTTAAGCTGCACTTCTTTCACCACACTTTCTACATCCCGCCCATTTACATTAAAACTCACCACAATGCGTCTTCTGGCATTCTCTCTGCTGATTTGCGCTGGTCCTGTTTCATAAGCTATTGTGGCAACCTGTGACAGCGGTACCTGGTTCCCATCCGGTGTAGGAATAAACAATTCACTTACATTTTCTATATCGTTGCGGTGTGCAGAATCAAGCCGCACAACCAGATCAAATCTGCGTTCATTTTCATAGATAGAACCTGTGCTGTTCCCGGCAAAAGCGGTGCTGATCACCTGGTTAACATCTTCGATATTTAAACCATAATTAGCCATTCTTGCACGGTCATATTTCACTGTAATTTGAGGTAAACCACTTACCCTTTCTACCTGTGGCTGGGTAACTCCCTGCACCGGTTTAATAGCCTGCGCCACTTTTGCTGCCAGCAGATTTATAGTATCCAGGTTTTCTCCGAATATTTTGACGGCTACATCTTGTTTAACACCGGTCATGAGTTCATTAAAACGCATTTGAATAGGCTGGCTGGGTTCAGCTATAATGCCGGGAATATCTGCAAGGGTTTCGCGCATATCATCCGCCAGTTCATAAAAGCCTTTGTCGTCTGGCCATTCCGATTTATCCTTTAAGATCACGATCAAATCAGAGGCCTCGGGCGGCATCGGGTCTGTGGCTACATCGGCGCTACCTGTTTTACCAACCACCATTTTAACTTCAGGATATTTACGTAACATGCGTTCGGCCTGCATTATAGTTTCTGTGCTTTGCGACAAAGATGTTCCCTGGGGAAGTACAAATTCGATCGCGTAATCACCCTCCTCCAGCTGGGGGATAAATTCGCCACCCATCTGCGAAAAAATGAATGCGCTTACTGCCAGGAGAACGACCGCGACTGCAACCACTTGATATTTAAATCGTATTGCTGCTTTTAAAACCGGCTCATATTTGCGTTGAAAAAAACTAACCATCCTGTCAGAAAATGTCTTTTTAGGTTCAGCGTTTTTAGAAAGGAACAGGGCCGACACCATGGGAATATAAGTCAATGATAATATCAAGGCACCTAAAATCGCAAATGCAACAGTTTGGGCCATGGGCCTGAACATTTTTCCCTCGGTGCCCGTCAGCGTAAGAATCGGTATGTAAACTACCAAAATGATAATCTCACCAAAGGCCGCGCTGCTACGGATCCGGGAGGCGGAAAGAAATACTTCATCATCCATTTCCGCCTGGGTAAACCTGCCTGTCGTTTTTCGTTGCACCAGATGGTGCATGGTAGCTTCCACAATAATAACCGCCCCATCCACGATGAGACCAAAGTCAATGGCTCCCAACGACATCAGGTTGGCAGAAACACCAAAGAGGTTCATAAGGGAGAGTGCGAAGAGTAAGGATAAAGGTATGGCCGAAGCAACGATCAAACCGGCACGCCAATTCCCGAGAAACAGCACCAAAACAAAAATTACAATCAGTGCCCCTTCGGTTAAATTACGCTCTACGGTGCTGATGGCTCTTTTAATCAAATTAGTACGATCTAGAAAGGGTTCTATAATGACATCGCCGGGAAGCGATTTCTCTACAATTTTCATGCGTTCTTTGACCAGGGATACCACCTCGGCACTATTTGCGCCTTTGGTCATCAGTACAATACCACCCACTACTTC
>Ga0247816_10000311_pt1 | contig 29129 bp, 24 predicted proteins | sample UWRJL209509C1_FD_179930 | JGI IMG/M metagenome (GOLD analysis project Ga0247816, IMG submission 179930) | Plant litter microbial communities from Arlington Agricultural Research Station in Wisconsin, United States - UWRJ-L209-509C-1 | ecosystem: Environmental > Terrestrial > Plant litter >...
GCACTCCAGAGACACGCCCCGGGTGGCCGGCCTGGTCCTGGCCGCCGGCGCGGGCAGCCGGTACGGCATGCCGAAGGCGCTGGTCGTCGATGCCTCCGGGAAGCCCTGGCTGGTGCGCGCCGCCCTGGCCCTGGAGGCCGGCGGCTGCGATCCGGTGCTGGTGGTGCTCGGGGCGGGCGGCGCCGAGGCCGAGCGCCTGCTGCGCGCCTCCGCCGACAGGTTCCAGCGCCCGGGCCGGCTGCGGGTGGTGCATGCCGACGAGTGGGCGGCGGGGCTCTCGGCGTCCCTGGCCGCCGGACTGGCCGCGCTGCAGCAGATCGACAACGCCTGTGCCGTGGCCCTGGTGCCGGTGGATGTGCCCGACCTCACCGCCGCCACCGTGCGCCGACTGGTCGCCGGGGCCTCGCCGGGCACCCTCAGGCAGGCGCACTTCGGCGGCCGGCCCGGGCATCCGGTGGTCATCGGCCGCGAACACTGGGAGCCGTTGCGGGTTGGCCTCGACGGCGACACCGGCGCGCGCCCGTACCTGGTGGCGCACGACGTGACCGCGGTGCCCTGCGACGATCTGGGCACCGGCCGGGATGTGGACAGGCCGGCCGCGGAGTAGTCCGCGCCGAGCGCGGAACGGATCGCTCTCACCAGGGGGCTTCTAGTTCCTCGAGGTCTTCGTAGATGCTGGTGATCGCCGCGATCCGGGTGCGGCTTTCCCGCACCTGCGCGCCCATCGCCCCGGTGGCGAGCAGGTTCACCAGGCTCATGGCCGTGGCATAGCTGTCGAACGCCGACACCGAGTCCACCGGGCACTCGAGCCAGTGCGTGGCCTGGTCGGAATACTTGCGCGCCGACGAATCGGCGATGAGCACCAGCGGAACCTCCCGGCGCCGGATGGCCGCGACGATGTCGCCGAAGCCGGCGACCCGGCGGCGGAAACCCATCAGCACCACCACGTCGCGCGGGCCGAGGCCGGCCAGCTCTTCACCGAGCGACTGGCCGGGCAGCGGAGCGAGGCGCACGTGGTCACGCGCCTGCACCAGCTGCTGGCGCAGGTGCAGGGCGAGCGGGTAGCTGTTGCGCAGCCCCACGATCACCACCTTGCCGGCGGACTGCACCAGCCGGGCGGCGGCATCCAACCGGCCGTCTTCGAGGGTGACCAGCAGTCGGCGCAGGTTCTCGTGTTCGGCCTCGGCGTGGGCGGCGAGCCGCGATGGGGTGCCGGCGGATGCGCCGGGGCCGCCGAGCGGGGCGCCCAGGCTGCGGAGGGCCCTGGCGTGCTCGCGCACCTCGGCGGAGTCCTGAAAGCCGAGCCGCCGGAACAGCCTGGAGACGGTGGCCTTCGAGACACCGCTGAGCCGGGCCAGCTCCGACGCGTTGTACACGGCGAGGTCGCTCATGTGGTCGAGGATGAAGTCCGCGGCCCGCTGTTCCTGCGGCGAGAGTTCGCCGTAGCGCCCGTCGATGCGCTGCCCGATGTTCAGGGTCATGCCGGAGCCTCGTCGCCGTGAGTGTCGGCCAGGGCGAGCACAGCGGCCTCGAAGGCGTCCAGCGCCTGGGCAACGTCGGCCTCGGTGACCGACTCGTCGGGGTGGTGGCTGACGCCGCCGGCGCAGCGCACGAAGAGCATGCCGATCTCGGTGAGGTGCGCCACGGCCATGGCGTCGTGGCCGGCCATCGAGAGCAGCTCGAGAGGTGCGGGCCCGGCCGCGGGTGCGCCGTCGGCGCGCGTGCCCGCAGCGCCGATGCCCGCGGCGATCACGCCGCGCAACCTGTCGCTGCAGTGCGCCGCCGGGGCCGTGTGGGTCTGGTCCACCGCCACGTGCAGCCCGCGGGTGGCGCAGATTTCCTCGAGCAGGGCCTCGATCTGTTGCCAGGCCATGTCGCGGTCGGTGTCGAACCGGCCGCGCAGGTCGAGGCTGAATTCGGCCCGGCCGGCGATCACGTTGACCGCATCCGGGAACACCGCGAGGTGCCCGACCGTGGCGATCAGATCGGCGTCCCTGGCGAGGCGCTCGATGGCCACGATGGCTTCGCTGGCCCCGGCGAGGGCGTCACGGCGGTGGGTCCACGGGGTGCCGGAGTGGCCGGCCTTGCCGGTGATGGTGATCTGGAAGCGCCGGGCGCCCGCGATGGACGAGACGATGCCGAGCGGCTGGTCGTTTTCTTCGAGCACCGGGCCCTGTTCGATGTGGGCCTCCAGGTAGCCGACGAAGTCGTTGGAGGTGCGGGCGGCCGAGGTGATCGCCGCCGGGTCGAGGCCGAAGGCCAGGAACGCGGCGCGCAGGGTCGTGCCGGCCTCGTCGGTGAGCTCCCACCAGGCATCCAGCCAGGTGCCGGCCAGCGCGCGGCTGCCCAGCAGCGCGGTGCCGAACCTGGTGCCCTCCTCGTCGCCGAAGGCCACGACCTCGAGGGCGAACGGCAGGCGGCGACCGCCGGCGTTGATGCGCTCGACCACGGCGATGGCGCCGAGCACCCCGAGGATGCCGTCGTATCGTCCGGCCGAGGGCACGGTGTCCAGGTGCGAGCCCAAGAGCAGCGCGGGCAGGCCGGGGGTGGCCCCCTCGAGGCGGCCGCACTGGTTGCCGGCGGCGTCCTGCCAGGTGTTCATGCCGGCGCCCCGCATCCACCCGGCCGCCAGGGCGTTCACGGCGGCGTGCTGCGGCGAGAGGTAGACCCGCTCGATCAGGCCGTCGGGCAGGCTGGTGTGGGTGGCCAGTTCGTCGCAGCGCCCCAGCACGGTGGCGGCGCTGGTGTTCGCCAGGTCAGGCATCCTGGTAGACCTCGTAGGCGGCGCCGACACCGCCGCCGCCGGTGACGCTCGCTCCGGCCCGCCGCAGCACCTGCTCGAGCGCGGCGAGGGTGGTCAGCACGGTGTCCTTGCGGGCGTTGTAGCCCATGGTGCCGATGCGCCACACCTTGCCGTGCAAGGGGCCGAACGAGGTGCCGATCTCGATGCCGAAGTCGTTCAGCAGCTCGCTGCGCACGGCGTCCCCGGTCACCCCGTCGGGGATGTGCACGGCAACGACGTTGTTCATCCGGTGCTCCGGGTCGCCGAACACCCTGAGCCCGAGGCCCTGCACGCCGGCGAGCATCGCGGCGCCGTGCAGCCGGTGCCGTTCCACGGCTTGGTCCATGCCCTCGTCCACGAGCAGCCGGGCGCATTCGCGGGCGCCGTAGAGCATGGTGGTGGCTTCGGTGTGGTGGTTGAGCCGTTTGGGACCCCAGTAGTCGAAGATCATCGAGAGGTCGAAGTAGTTGGAGCGGATCGGCTGCGGGTTCACGGCGTCGCCGGCCTCCCTGATGCCCGCTTCGATGCTCTTGCGGGCGTTGATCACCTCCACAGCGCGGGGCGAGAACGTGGCCGGCGCCGAACCGGATGGGCCGCCCAGGCACTTCTGCAGGCCGGCGGTCACGGCGTCCAGGCCCCAGGCATCCGCCTCGAAGTCATTGCCGGCCAGCGACGCGGTGACGTCGGTGTAGAACAGCACCCCGTGTCTGGCGCAGATCTCGCCGAGCTCGTCGAGCGGCTGGGCCACGGTGGTGGAGGTGTCGCCGTGCACGATGGCCAGCAGCGCGGGCTTGGTCTCGCGGATGGCCTGTTCGATCTGGGCAGGGGTGAACACGGTGCCCCACTCGACCTCTCGCACGTGCACCTCGGCGCCGGCGCGCTCGGCGATCTCCCGCAGCAGGTGGCCGAACCGGCCGAAGATGGGCACCAGAACGCGGTCGCCGGGGCTGATCAGCGACACCAGGGCGGCCTCGATGCCGGCCCGGGAGGTTCCGTCGATGAGCAGGGTTTGCTCGTTCGCAGTCTTGAAGACACCGCGGTAGAGCACCATGGTCTCGTTCATGTACGCCGTCATCGACGGGTCGTACTGGCCAACGAGCTGGGCAGACATGGCGCGCAGCACGCGCGGGTCGGCGTTCACCGGGCCTGGGCCCATCAACAGACGCGACGGCGGATTGATCGGAAGACTGGAAATGACTGTTTCACCCCTCGACGATTCTGAACCATCTGTTTCAGATGCCCAGTTTACGCAACAGGTGTTTCAGTTGTGTTTCGTCGGCTTCACCAGTTCGTTCGGTGCCCGGCGAACGGCGCTCCGACGTCGATCAGGGCCAGATCGCTGTGGCGTGGCCCCACCAGGCAGAGTCCCAGCGGCGCTCCCCCGATCTCGAACAGCGGCACCGACAGTGCCGGGTAGCCGCCGATCCCGGCCAGGCAGGTCATCGACAGCGTCGCCGCGCGGGTCGCGTCGATCGCCGCCGGATTGGCGTGCCGCGGCGGTGCCGTCGACGACGCCGACGGCAGCAGCAGGATCCGGCCGTCCAGCACGGCGTCCAGCCTCGTGCGGGCGGCGGCCAGCGCGAGTCTCGCCGCGGCTTCCTCCTCGGCCGTCACCGCGGCGGCGGCCTCGAACCGGCTCGCCACCGCGGCCCCGAGCGCGCCCGGATGCTCGCGCACCCACGCTCCGTTCGCCCGCCAGGCTTCGGCGGCCTGCACCGTGCGAAAGATCCCCAGCGCCTCGGCGAGGTCGCCGACGTCGACGAAATCGGGCGGGGCCAGCAGTCCGGCCCGGGTGAGCGTGTCGAGGCCGTCGACGAAGGCCGCCTGCACGTCGTCGTCAGCGGCGAAGATCAGCGCCGTCGAGACGGCGAACCGGTTGGGCGCAGCGACCTGGGTGGCGGGGTCGACGGATGCGGCCGCGGCGGCGCGCAGCACGCCGGGCGTGCGCGTGAGCCAGCCCACGGTGTCGAACGACGGGGCCAGCGGCAGCAGCCCGGTGCGGTCGACGGCGCCGTGCGTGCTGCGCAGCCCCCAGAGGCCCTGGTACGAGGCGGGCACCCGGATCGACCCCGCGGTGTCGGTGGCCAGGCCGATGCCGGCCTGGCCGAGGGCCACGGCAGCGGCCGGTCCGCTCGAGGAACCGCCGGGCAGGGCGCCGGGCACCCGCACATTGGGCGGGGTGCCGTAGTGCGGGTTGTCGCCGGCGATGCTGTACGCGAACTCGTCGGTCTGGGCGATGCCACGCACGCTCGCGCCGGCGCCCAGCAGCGCCGCGACGGCCGGCGCGGTCTCGGTGGCGGGCCGGGCTTCACGCAGATAGGCCGGGTTGCCGGCGCCCACGGTGAAGCCGGCGAGGTCGTAGAGGTCCTTCACGGCGATGGTCTCGCCGAGCAGCGACGGTGTGCCGGCACCGGCGGCAGGGCCAGGGTCGGCCGGCTCTGCTGCCACCAACGGGTTGCCCACCAGCCGCCACACCGACGGGTTGATGGCGGCGGGCGGTGCGGCCACCTGGGCCACCTCCACCTGCCAGGTGCCCGTGTCGGAGAGCGCCCAGAGCTGGGTCACCAGGCCGGCGCCGCCGGCATCCGGGGCGTTCACCGACACGATCAGGGCGTGCCCGGGGTCGATGACCCGCACGTGCAGCGCGCGGATGCTTCTGGCCACGGTGCCGCTGCGGGCGCCGCGGAAGCCGCTGATCGCGTCGTGGCCCACCAGGAGACCTGCGGCGTCGCCGCGCAGGGTGTGCCGACCGGGCGCGAAGTAGGCGTCGAGCGCAGCGAGGTCGTTCGTGGCCAGCGCGTTCTCGTAGCCGGCGAATGCGGCGAGCAGCCCGGCGGGCAGCTCACCGGTCAGCGTGGTGGGCGTCGGCACGGCCAGCGGCTCAGGCATTGAAGTCCGCCACCCGGATGCGGGCGTGCACACCGGTGACGAGGTCGACCACCTGCGAGATGTTGAAGTCGGTGGCCGCGCTCAGGTAGGCGTAGGCGAGAGTGCGGTCCATGCCGTAGCGCGCCGCGAGCAGGTCGATGGCGGCGCGCACGCACTTGCGCACGGCTTCGTCGAGGTCGGCGTCCATGCCGGTGGGCACCAGGAACTCGGTCGTCTCGGCCAGCGGCCCGGTCAGCTCGCCGAACGCCGCGACGGCGTCGGCCTGGCTCACCACGTCGAAGCGGATGGTCACCCGCAGCGACGCCTCCATGGCCGTGAGCGCCACCTCCCCGTCGCCCTGCGCGAAATGCGGGTCGCCCACGTAGGCCAGCGCGCCGTCGACCTGCACCGGCAGGTACAGGGCGGAGCCCACGGTGAGCAGGTTGATGTCGATGTTGCCGCCGTGCGCGCCGGGCGGCACGGAGTGCGGGCGGGCGTCTCCCGCGACCGCGACGCCCATGATGCCCAGGAACGGCTTGAGCGGAAAGTGCACGCTGCGCGGGCCGCCCGGCACCAGCGGCAGGGTGCCGACCTGGCCGGCGGCGCTGTCTCCAGGCACGGTGTCTTCCAGCGCGGCGAAGACGCTCACGCTGCCCTCACCGAGCGGGTACTCGCCGGGCAGGGCGCCGCGACCGTGCCGGTTGGAGATCACGCCGTACGGCACCCGCGGGGTGGCCTCGAGCACGGTCAGCTTGAGCAGGTCGCCCGGCCGGGCGCCGCGCACGTGGATCGGGCCGGTGACCAGGTGCGGCCCGTCGGTCTTGGGGTCGCGCGGGTTCTCGGACGCGGCCAGCAGCACGGCGTCGTCGAGCACGTCTGAGCGCGCCACGCCGTGGCCGGCGAAGAAGGCCACCGGGTCGCGGCCCTGGTCCTCGAGCACACCCTCGTGGCTGATCGTATCGATGGTCACCTCGGTGCCGGGGTCGATCACGAGAGCCGGCAGATCCGTGGCGCAGGGCAGCCGGCCCCAGAGCACAGTGGCCGGGGTGGCGGGCAGATAGTGCGCGGCACGGATGGGCCCGGTGCCGGGCTGCAGGATGTCGAATGGCATGGGCGCGCCTTGTCGGATCGTGGATCGGGAACCGTACGCGGCGATGGCCGGCACGGCCCGCGCATCCCCGTTGGTCGAGAGTAGCGCCAGTTTTGTGCCCGGCCCGACAGCCACTACCGTGACAATTCCGAGCCGATAGGACCGCCAGTGCCCTCCACTCCCGTCATCCACCGCCTGCGCAGCCAGCCCGACAACCTGCACCTCGGGTTGATGCTGGCCCTCACCTTCTCCACCGGCGTGGCGGATGCGGTGGGCTACCTCGGCCTCGACAAGGTGTTCACCGGCAACATGACCGGCAACGTCGTCATCCTGGGCATGGCTATCGCCGGTGCCGACGACCTGCCCGTCGTCGGCCCCCTCATCGCCCTGTTCACCTTCATGGTCGGTGCCGCGATCGGTGGCCGGGTGCTGCGCCACGTGAAGTTCGGCTGGACCACCGAGGCCACTGTGCTGTTCGGGTCGGTCGGCGTGGTGATGGCCGCGCTGTCGATCTTCCTCTTCGCGGTGGGGGGCACCCCGCCGGTGCCGTTCGACCTGATCGTGACCGGGCTGCTGGCCGCCGTGATGGGCCTGCAGGCCGCTGTGGCCCGCCACATTGCGGTGAAAGACGTCACCACCGTGGTCGTCACCTCCACCATCACCGGTTTCGCCGCGGATTCCCGCTTCGGCGGCGCCAAGAACCAGCCCTGGTTCCGTCGCCTCGCCGCCATCGTGCTGATTCTGGCCGGCGCCGGCGTCGGCGCCCTGCTGCTGATGGTGCACATCGGCTGGGGCATCGCCCTCACCGCGGTCATCACCCTCGCCGTCACGGCCATCGGCCACGCCGCCGGCCGCCCGCACCACGCCCCGGTGCCGCAGGTCTGAGCCGATCGTTAGTGGCCGGACTGCGTGGGGCGTGGCGCCAGGGCGCTTACCGGGCGGCAGCGGTGAGTGCGAAGACCACCCCGAGCATGACCAGGGCGAGCACCGGGAAGAGCCAGTGGGTGACCGTCACCGCGAGGCTGCGGGTGCGCCCACCGCCGGCCGGGGCCGTCGAACTCGGATCGGTGATCCGGTCATCATCGCCGGAGCGTCGAGGATCAAGCGTGACCACCACCGAGATGAGCAGCATGACGACCGAGCTGCCGATCAGCCACGGCACGGGGTCCAGGGCCAACCACGCCTCGGCCGGCGTCTGCGGTGCTACGACTCCGGCGAAGAAGCCGGACAGACTGCAGACGACCACCAGGATGATCAGGATCCAGGGGCGCCGGATGGCCGCGGCGAGATAGAGCGGCATGAAGGCCGCGAGCACCACGGGCGTGCCGACGAGTGCCACCTGGGCGGGTGAGACCAGCAGGAGCTCCTCCCCTGCCCACGCCGTGGCTGCCTGGGCGAAGAGCAGGAACGCGAGCAGGCTGGCGAGCATCGGCCAGAGTGCGGCGCGCACCCACTGGCCGGCGGGCGCGTGCGGCAGTTCGAGCGAAGCGGCGTAGACGCGAGCCGGCCCGAAAGCCTCTTCGGCGCTCTGCCCGGTGTCGGCGAGCAACTCGCGCGCGCTGGCCACGGTGTCGCCGATCGCACTCCCGTGGACCTGCCGCAGGCGAAGCTCCACCATCACATCGTCGAACCACTTCTTGTCGGTAGCCGGGGTGCGGATCATTCGAGCGTCTCCTTCGTGGACCGTTCGGGGTCGAGATAGCGGATGCTGGTGTCGGCGAAGCGCTGCCAGTGCGTGCTGAGGCGTGCGAGTTCGGCGCGACCGTGGTCGGTGAGGGCGAAGTACTTGCGCCCTGGCCCACCATCGCCGGCCCGCCACTCTGTGGCCACGAGCCCGGCGACCTCGTACCGGGTGAGAAGCGGATACAGGGTTCCGCCCTTGATCGTGCCGAATCCGTGCTGCTCGAGGTCGCCGATGATCGCGTACCCGTAGGAGGGTCCGGCCGCCAGCGCGCGCAAAGCCAGAAAGCCCAGCGTCGCCCGCAGCCAGTCGCTCGGCCAATCGGCGCCTTCCGGGGACGGCGGGTCGGAACTCGATACGTTCATGACTACATAGTCTCTCTAAGTAGTGAGACTGTCAAGGGCTAGGCCGGGCAGGACTCCAGCACGGCCGTCAGCGCGGCGCGGTCCTCCGGCGTGACGCCGAGGTCGTAGGCGACGAACACCGGCACCAGTTTGTCGACGTACCAGCACTGCAGGGTGGTGTCGGTGGGCAGGTCGTCCCAGACCACTCGCTGGCCCAGGTCATGCCGGTCCGACACGTCGGGGTAGAACCCGGGCAGCCATTCGCTCGGCAGCGAGTCCGACTTGGATGAGTTCTCGGTACCCTTCACCGCCAGCAGGTTGACCGGATCGTTGGCCAGCGCCTCGCGCTTCTCGGCCGGCCAGGCCTCTCCCCCGGTGGCGTACACGGCCTTGAGCGGCAGCAGGTGGTCGATCTGCACGTCGGCCGAGGTGTCCTGCCCCCGCACAAAATCGATGGTCTCGCCCGTGTACGGGTCGGTGAGGATGCCCGTGTAGACGCGGCAGGTCGCCGCGTCGACGTCGGTGTCGACGAGGTCCCGGGTCAGGATGTCGTTGCGGGTATCGCAGCCGTTCTGATCGAAATCGTAGGCCCAGGCGTCCCCGAACAGCTCCTCACGGTTGCCGGCGTAACTGCCGTCGTCGGTGTACACGGCGTCGGGCAATGCGGCCACCAACACGAGCGCCTCGGCGCTGGAGAGCCCGGTGGCCGGCACGACGGGCCCGGCCACGGGCGGCGTGCCCTCGGCGGGTTGGGCGGTGGGCTGGGAGCCGGGCTGGGCGCCCGGCCATTCCCCGGGAGAACTGTCGGAGAAGTAGTTGACGCCGGCCACCGTCGCCGCGGCCAGGATCACGATCAGCAGGAGCACCGGATGCCGCTTCCGGGTGGATCTGGATCGATAGGGCTGGCGGCGGGTCATGCTGAAGGGCTCATCTTTTGTGTCTCACGATCTCCCCATCCTGTCATGTGGTGGTGGCAGGAAAGGCCCGGGCGTGTGAGGCTTAACCGGTGCCGAAGATCGAGGAATCCACCCGAATCCGAGAGGCGGTCGCCCTGGACCGTCCCTGGGTGACCGTGGTTTGGGACGACCCGGTGAACCTGATGTCCTATGTCGCCTACGTGTTCCGGAGCTACTTCGGCGTCACGGCGGCCGAGGCCGAGCGCCTCATGCTGCAGGTGCACAACAACGGCCGGGCCATCGTGGCCACGGGCGACCGGGAGTCGATGGAACGGCACGTCGAGGCCATGCACGGCTATGGGCTCTGGGCCACCCTGGACCGCGCCGAAGAATGAGGGCCGAAGAATGAGTGCCGACGCATGATGGAATTCCGCAAGGACGAATCCGGCACGGTCTCGGCGATGTTCGAGCCCATCGAGGTCGACCTGCTCCGCAACGTCGCCTCGCAGTTGCTGCAGCTGTTGGGCGCCGTCGACACCGACGACGCGGTCATGCTCGCCCAACCCGCGATCCGCCGCCTGCTGCCGGATGCCTACCCCGACGACCCGGAGGCCGCCGCCGAGTTCCGCCGCTTCACGGCCGACGGGCTGCTCGAGGGCAAGCTCGCCAACGCCACTGCGGTGCTCGGCGCTCTCGGCGACGACGAGCGGGACACCTCGGGCGAGCCTGCCGGTTTCTCGGCGCAGGATTCGGTGCACGACCCGTTGCCGGTGCCGATTGTGCTCGACGAGCAGCAGGTGCAGTCCTGGCTCCGCACCCTCACCGACCTGCGCCTGGTCCTGGCCGATCGCCTGAACGTCGATCCCCAGGGCAGACCGCACCTCGACGACGAGGAGTCGCACGTGGTCAACGAGATCTACAACTGGCTCGGCATGGTGCAGGAGTCGCTGGTCTACGCGATCGACATCTAGCCGACAGCGCGACCGCGTCAGGCCGCCGGCTTGGCCGCGCTCGGCATCGCCTGCAGCGCGGCGTACGCCCGCCGGGGCCCGGCACCATCGGCCAACGAGGCGCTGAGCTCGCTCAGCCGGCCCCGCGGCTCGGCGCCGAGGCCCAGCAGTGCCACGGTGGCCTCCCGCAACGCATCAGCGCCTGCGGTGTTGGGGTCGAGGGAGATCGAGAAGCCGGCAGCGTCCAGTGCTGCGGCGCCGGCGAACTGGTCGGTCGAGAAGGGCAGCACGAGCAGCGGCACTCCGGCCGTCATCGCCTCGGTGACGGAGTTGTTGCCGCCGTGGGTGACCGCCAGGGCCGCGCCGTCGAGAAGCGCCACCTGGGGCAGGAACGCCCGCACCAGCCAGGAGTCCGGCACCGGTCCGAGCTCGGCGGGGTCGCTGGATCCGACCGCGATCGCGACCCTCACGTCGAGACCGCGCAGGGCCTCGGCCACCCGGCCGAGTACATCGCCGCGCACCGAGAGAAAACTGCCGAAGCTCACGTAGACCAGCGGACGGTCGTCGGCGCCGGCCAGCCAACGGGTCACCGCTGGGTCGTCGACCTCACTGCGCACCGCCGAGCCGAGGAAGGCGTGCTCGGGCAGCAGCGCCGTGCGCGCCGCCGAGTGCAGTTCGGCCGGGTAGTTGAGCAGCAGCACATCGCCGGTCTCGGTGAATGCGTCGCCACTGGGCGGAGCGGACGGGTCCAGCTGCAGCAGGGCATCGTTCCACTGCAGGGTGAAGTCGTCCCGCACCCGCTCGCAGAGCCGACGCAGCCGGGCCAGCTCGGCCGGGTCGGGTGTGAACGCGTCCGGCCAGTCCGAGGGGTAGCCGTACACCTCGTCGCCGACCGGCAGGGCGGTCGGATGCCCGAGCACCACGTCAGCGTGCCGCACGCCGGCGCTGATCAGGGCCAGCCGGGCACTGAAGGCGAGGTGGTCGACGATCACCTGGTCCGGCTGGATCTCGGCGACGAGACGCTGCACTTCGCGGGCCACGACGACGGGGTTCCAGAGCAGATCGCTGCTGCGCGCCTCGGCCTGGAACCTGAGCGTCTCGACCAGGCCGACCCTGGTGGCGTCGAAGAAGCCGCGCAGGGCGTCGTCCTCCCCGGTGGGCTGGTCTTCCGCGCGGATGGTGCCGGGGTTGGAGCCGCGGCCGAGTTGCAGGTTCACCCGTTCGAAGCCGAACTCGGCCACGATGCCGGCCGTGGCCGGTCCGCTGGCAACGACAACGCGCTCACCGGCGTCCTGCCAGGCGGTGCCGAGGGTCGCCAGCGGGAACAGGTGGGAGGCGTAGTCCGGGCTGATGATCAGGAGGGTCATGAGGCGCTCAGCGCCCAGTTGAGAGCTTCCTGAGCCTCTGCGACGGACTTGTACACGCCGGCGAGGGTGGACGCCATCGCCTGGATCGCGAAGGTGTCGGTGACCATGTCGGCGGCGCGCTGGGCGAATTCCTCGCCGAACGGGCCGCTGGCCAGGTCGAGGGCCTCGGAGATGCCGCCGGCCAGGCTTTTCGCGTCCGCGGTGTTCACCAGGAACCCCGTGGTGCCGTCTTCCACGTAGGTCGCCGGTCCGCCCGCGTCGGGTGCCACGACGGTGACGCCCGTCGCCATGGCTTCGAGCAGCGCGATGCCGAATTCTTCCTTCATGCTGGCGCACACGTACACGCCGTGCGGCGCGGCCAGGCCGGGCCGGCCGTGCCGGATCGCGGCCAGCCACCTGGCGACTGAATCGTTGGCGCGGTGGCCGGCGAGGAGCAGACCGTGGTCGGCGGCGGAGTCCAGTGGGATCGCCGTTCCGATCAGGTCGAGCTGGCCGCGTTCGTCGACCGACGGGTTGACCAGGTCCCCGCCGATGATCAACAGGTTGCAGCGTTCGCGCAGGCCAGGGTCGTCCGCCCAGGCGTGCACGAGGGTGGCCATGCCCTTCACCCTGTGCAGCCGGCCCACCGTCACCGCGAGCGGCAGGTGACGCCGGTGCGCCGGCAGGGTCTGCAGCAGGGCATCCAGGTCGGCGAAGTCGGCAGGGTCGCCCTGCACCGCGGCGGCCACGGAGCGCTGGATCACTGTGAGGTCGATGCCCTCCGCCACCACCGAGTGCCGCTCGGGATGTGCGGTGATGTCGATCCCGACGAGGTCGCGCATGTCCCGCTCCAGTTCGGGGCGGGGAAACAGCACTGTGTGCGCCGCGTCGGCAGCGATCCGCTGCACGAGCCGGGCCCGGAACCAGAAGTGCTCGACCTCGTCGACGGTGCCGAAGTTGGCCCGGGTGAGTGCCCCGGACGCATCCATGGCGTTGATGACGCTGTGCGGGTCGGGTGCGACGGTGAAGACGATCGGGATCTCGAGCTCACGGGCCACCGACGACGCGGCGAGGGTGCCGACGTCGGCCATCCGCAGGTGCATGACGTCGACGGTGCCTGCGGCGCGCAGGATGCGGCGGATGCCACGCTGCACCGCCACCCGGCGGGGCCAGGAGTCGGCGGAGGAGATCGGGTCGCCCAGGAACGGCACCGTCGCGAAGGCGTGCCCGGCGAGGGTGGAGCTCACCTCCGGCAGGCAGGCCAGCGCGGCGTCGGGACCGCCGCGCGACAGGGTGAGCACCCTGTCGACGGCGGGAGAGCGGCCGTCCAGACCGGAGCCGTCGAGGTTCATCATCGAACGGTCCAACGCCGAGCTGTCCAATGCCGAGTTGTCGATCGGCGCACCGTCCCCGTCGGCCACCAGGGCGTCACCCAGCCGCACGAGCAGGGTGGCGATGCCGCCGTTGTCGCCGGCACCCACCTGGCTGAGCTCGCGGTCGATATCCGCGTGCAGGAACAGCTGCGCCACGGTCTGGCCCCTGCTCCACGGTGCGCGCGGGTAGGTGGGCACCGTGAGGTCGAGCAGGGCGAGTCTGGCAACATCGGCGAGGTCGTCATCGCCGCGGGCGAGGTCGGTCACCACGGCGATGGCGGCATCGGTGGCGGGCCGGTCGCCGAGGGCGGCCACTGCCGCGGCCCTGGGGTCGAGGGCCTCGCCGGTGTCCCCCGCGATGCGGCGCAGCATCCGGTCCGGGATGCGTCCGGAGATCAGGCCGAGGGTCTCAACGAGGCGGGCACGGGCGGCCGGGTCGGCGACGCCGAGCATGGCGCCTTCGGTGGCCAGTGCGATGTGCTCGGGCGCTGAGGCCGCCCACTGCTCGAGCGTGCGCTGGGCGATCATGCCGGAGAATCCCCCGGTGACGACCATGCGCAGCAGGCCGGCGACGGCGTCGAAACGGGGCAGCCTGGTGCCGAAGGCCCAGGCGGCGTGTTCGCGCAGGAAGGCCGCGTCGTGCTCGAGCAGTGAGACCAGAACGTCGTCGGCTGACTCGTCGAACACCTGGGCCAGCGCGTGCACGGCGGCGATGGCGGTGAGCTGGTCGGTGGGGTCGAGCGCCGCCTGGGCGAGCAGGCGCACTGCCCGGTTGCCGCCGTCCCTGGTGGCGGCGATGGTCAGGTCGTCCGCGGAGCGGATACCGGCCAGGATGCCGTCGGCCGATCGCATCGAATCCAGAGTCGTGTGAGTGCCCACGGTGTCTCCCTCTCGGGCGGATACTCCGCCTGTCGTCCTGCGGAAACCATCCGCGCTGGTTGTGAGACACCGAAGCCGGCAACACGTCGCGATTAGCGCACGCTGCCGTCTCGCAATGACCCGCTGATACTTCGGAGCCGCACCCGGAAAGGTTTGCCCCGGAGCGATATTCTGCCACGTCGATCCGGCCCGCCGGTGACCGAAGGCGTTTGGTCAGGGCATTGGCAGGTTGACGTGATTCTGCGGGTCAGAACACCAGTCCGGCGGATGCCGTCAGCCCACCGTCGACGGCGAGAGTGGTACCGGTGACGTACGACGCGGCCGGGGAGATCAGAAAGGCGATGACCTCGGCGATCTCGGCAGGCTCAGCCAGCCGGCAGAGCGGGATGCGCCGGGAGAAGTCCCGCCCGAAGGTCTGCGCGACCGGGTTCTCGTTGGGATCGTCCGCCCGCACCAGACCGGAGGCCACGTTGTTCACCCTGATGCCCCTGGCCGCATAGGTGAGGGCCGATGAGCGCACGAGGTCGATCATGGCGATCTTCGACGCGTGGTAGGCCCAGTTGCCGGGATCGGCGAGCAGGCCGGCCACGGAGGCCGTGGCCACGATGCTGCGGTGGCCGTCGAGCGACAGTCCCTCCACTGCAGCCTGGATGCCCAGGGCGATGCTGTTCAGGTTCCGGGCGAGCAGGTGCTCGCCCTCTGCGACGGTGCCGGGCACGTTCAGGGCGCGGGACCCGCCGATGTCAGCCAGGAGCACCGCGGAGTCGAGCCTGCCGAAGGTGTTGATGGTCTGCGAGATCGCCAACCTCGAGTCGTGTTCGGTGCCCATGTCGCCCACCAACACCAGATGCTGGCCGCCGAGCAGGTCGGTGGGGTTGTCGTCGATTCCGGCGACCGCATAACCGTTCGCCAGCAGCCGGGCGATCACGGCCCGCCCCAGGGGCGAGTTGCCGCCGGTCACCATGGCCACCGGGGTTCTGGGTTTGACGGCTTCCGCGGCCACAGACGTGATCGGTCGGGAGGTCCGTGCGTGAGACTTCGCCGCCGGAGACTCTACAGCCGGAGACTCTGCTGTTGGAGATTCGAGTGTTCGGGATTCCAGGGTTTGAGAGTCGACCAGCTGCGAGTCAACGGCCTGCGAGTCAACAGCCTGAGACTCCACTTCGAGTGCCATGAGTACCTTCTATCGGGATTCGCTCAGTCAATGCGCCCCAAGGAAAATGCTACGCCCGGCCAGCCCACAAAGGCTAGATAGCCGGTCGTTCGCACACCGGGCACTCAGGCCGGGCACTCAGACCGGCGCGGGTTCCGCTGGCGTCTGTCGGAGGAGTGACGTACACTCCGAATGTCGAACAAGTGTTCGAAACGACCGGCGGAAGGCGAGCCATGCCCCAGATAATCGACACTACGGTGCAGGTCGAACTCTCCCCGGGCGGCGACCCGCGCGCGTTCGTCTGGGACCGGTTCGAACACACCATCATCGGCCAGCCCCAGGCCGTCTTCACCCGCACGCGCTGGTGGGAAGACAGCTCCGAAAAGAGCACCGGCGCCCCGATCCGCATCGACACCGAGCTGTGGCGGGTGGATGCCGCGCGAGGCGGCGAGGACCAGCACCGGTACGACCTCCGCCACGACGCCGACGGCACCTGGGTGCTCGCGCTCGACTGGGGGTGAACCATGGGATTTTCGCATCTGCACGTTGCCAGCGCCTACTCGACGCACTACGGCGTCACCCTGCCGGACGCGCTCGCCGGCCAGGCGGCCGCCGACGGCGCGACCTTCCTGGCCGTCACCGACCGCGACGGACTCTACGGTGCGGTCAAGCACGTGCGTGCCTGCGTAGCCGCAGGCATCCGGCCCGGGCTCGGCGCCGACCTCGCGGTGCACGACGATGACACCCGTGACTCGCTCGGCAGGGTCGTGGTCCTCGCGCACGGCGGCAGCGGAGAAGGCAGTGCCGGCCGCGGCTACGCCGCCCTCTGCCGGGCCGTCTCCAGCGCCCACGAGACAACGGTGCGGCTGTCCGGCCACGCGCCGAGCATCCCGCGCAGCCGCCTGGCCCAGCTGGCCGGACTGAACTCGTTGACCGTGCTGCTCGGACCGGCCTCCGATGTCGGCCGCGCCGTTCAGCGCCGGGACAACCCGTCGGCCAGGGCCGCTCTGGCCGACTGGCAACGGCTGATGCCGGCGCGGTCGCTGGCGCTCGAGGTCGTCTGCCACCTGGCCGAACCCGGCATGCCCGGCAGTGTCGCACCGGCAACCCGCATGCTCGCGCTCGCGGAGTACGCCCGGCTGCCCGCCGTGCTCAGCAACGCCGTGCGTTACGGCACCGCCGAGGAGGCGGTGACCGCCGACCTCGCCGACGCGGCGCGGTATCTCACTCCCCTGGCCCAGCTGGCTCAGCCTCACGACCCGCAGCCGCAGGCCAGACCCCTGCAGGTCAACGGTCAGGCCTGGTTGAAGCCCGCTGCCGCCATGCGGCAGGTGGCCCGCATGGTGGTGGATGCCGGGCAGCACAGCGATGGTGCGCTGGCCAGGTTGCTGCGCGACACCGGCGACCTCGCCGAGCGTTGCGCTCTCGACCCCGTCGGGGACATCGGGCTCGGCCGGCCCCGCATGCCGGAGGCCCGCGTGATCGGCATCACCGGCGACCCGCTCGCCGAGCTGTGGGCGCGAGCCCGCCACGGCATCGACGATCGCTACGCCAACGCCGCCGGGTCGATGCTCACGGCTGCGCACACCAGGCTCGCCCACGAGATGGCAACCGTCGAGACTCTCGGCTTCGCCAGCTATTTCCTCACGGTGGCCAAGGTCGCCGACATCGTGCGCGACATGGGCATCCGCATCCAGGCTCGCGGCTCCGGCGTGGGCTCTGTGCTCAACTACGCCCTGCACACCTCATCGGTGGAACCCATCGAGAACGGCCTGCTCTGGGAGAGGTTCCTCTCCCCAGAGCGCCAGACCCTGCCGGACATCGATCTCGACGTGGAGTCGGCCAGACGCCACGACATCTACCGAAAGGTCTTCGAGACCTTCGGGGGCACCAGGGTTTCGCTGATGTCGATGACCAACGCCTACCGGGGCCGCGGCGCCGTGCGCGACGCCGGACTGGCGCTCGGCATGCCGGAGACCCAGGTCGCCACCATCGCCAAGCAGATGTGGCGCTTCAACGCCCGCGATTTTCGTGCGGCGCTGGCCGAGAAGCCGGAGCTGGAGGAGCTGGCCGCAGAGGTGCGGGAGTCGGCGCAGCTCGATCTGCTGGTGGATCTCACCGCCAGGCTGGACCGGCTGCCCAGACACATCTCGGTGCATCCCTGCGGCGTCATCCTCTCCGATGAGTCGCTGCTGGATCGCACCCCGGTGCAGGCGTCCGGGATGGGCCTTCCGATGTCGCAGTTCGACAAGCACGACATGGATCCGATGGGGCTGATCAAGCTCGACATCCTCGGCGTGCGCATGCAGTCGGCCATGGCCCACGCCGTGGAAGAACACCACAGGCTCACCGGCGAGCACATCGACCTGGACCGGGTGCCGCTGGACGACCCGGCCACCTTCGAACTCATCCGCTCCACGCGCACTCTGGGCATCTTCCAGATCGAGTCCCCCGGCCAGATGGAGCTGGTGGGCAAGTTGCAACCTGAGGTGTTCAACGACCTCACCGTGGAGATCTCGCTGTTCCGTCCCGGCCCGATGAAGAACAACATGCCGCTGCGCTACCTCGAGGCCAGGCACGGCGAGGTCGCCCCCGACTACATCCATCCCCGTTTCGAACCGATCCTGCGCGAGACCAACGGCGTCGTCATCTTCCACGAACAGGTGATGCGCCTCTTCGACGAACTCACCGGCTGCGGGCTCGGCCACGCCGATGTGCTGCGCCGGCACCTGGGCAAGCCCGACCAGCTCGGCATGATCGAGGCGTACGTGCGCGAGAACGCCCTCGGCCGCGGGTTCGATGCCGCCACGATCGACCGGGTCTGGACGGTGCTGGCCGGGTTCGGCAGTTTCGGCTTCGCCAAGGCGCACGGGGCGGCATTCGCCCTGCCCACCTACCAGTCCGCCTGGCTGAAGACCCACCATCCGGCGGCGTTCCTGGCCGGACTGCTCACCCACGATCCGGGGATGTGGCCCAAAGACCTGCTCGTGGCCGAGGCCCGGGTGCTCGGCGTGCCGGTGCTCGGCCTCGACGTGCAGCACAGCGCCCTCGACTACAGGGTCGAGTCCGTCGGCGCCGGTCAGGGCATCCGCATGCCGCTGCCCGAGCTGACGGGATCGAGCGACGCCGAGCGCGCCCGGATCGTGCGGCACCAGCCGTTCACGTCGCTGCAGGACTTCAGGGACCGGGTGCACCCGCGCCGGCGCACCTTCGAGGCCCTCGCCCGCGTCGGCGCGCTCGACAGCTTCATCGATCACGACCGCACCAGACGGCATGAGCTGCTCGCCCATATCCAGTCGCTGAGGGGCACGGCCATCACGATCGCCGACGACCAGCTCGCCTTCGAGGTGCCGCTGCCGGTGCAGGGCTACGAGGGTGCGCGCTTCAACGCCGTCACCTCGCTGCAGCTGCGCGGCCGCACCCAGTCCGACCTCGAGCTGCTCGACACGGGGCTGGCCGTGTCCGACCACCGGATGCGCAAGTTCTATCCGCTGTTCGCCGACCTCGGCGTCACTCCGGCGTCGCAGCTGGCCACTCTGCCCGGCGGCACCGAGGTGCTCCTGGCCGGGGTGCGCAGGGCCACGAACACCCCGCCGATGCGGAACGGGCGCCGCGTGGTGTTCGTCAGCCTCGACGACGGTACCGGGCCGGTGGCCAACGTCGTGTTCTTCCACGACGCCCAGGAACGCATCGGCGGCGGGGTGTTCCAGACCGAGCTGATGCTCGTGCGTGGCCGCACCCGGCGCTCGGGCGCCCGCGGGGTCTCGGTGACGGGTGAGGGAATGTGGGATCTGGTCACGGTGGCGAAGGAGCGGGCCAGGGCGGCGGCCAAGGCGGCCCGGGCGGCCAGGGCGGCGATCACCCTCGACGCCGTACCGTCCGGCACGGATGAGGCTGCTGCCGAGGCTGCCGCCGCCGCGGTCCGGCCGCCGATGCGGAGGGCGGGCGGGTCCGGCACCGCCCCGTTCGACCTGTGGGCTCAGAACCTGTGGGCACAGGGCACACCTGCCTAGTCGTTCTGCCCGGCCTCCTCCGCGTCGGTGAACTCCTGATCGGTGTCGTCGTCATCGAAGTCGTCATCCGGCCCGGGCTCCGGCCCGGGCTCCGGCTCGGGCTCGGGCTCGACGGGCACCCCGGGGAAGGGATCACCGCCGTATTTCGCGTTCGCCACCGACATCACTTCCGGCCACATCCGGTGCCGAGCGGTGGCGGCGGGCCCGCTCTCGAACGCGCGGGCGCGCTGATTGGCGTTGCCGGTGACGGTGACCACGCCGACGACGGTCGCCACCTTGCTGCTTGCGCCGCTCATCCAGGTGTCTTTGGCACCGTCGGTGGTGCCGGTCTTGCCGAACATCGGCACCCGCGGCACCGTGGCCGAGTGCGACTGCACGGCGGTGCCCTTTGTGAGCACCTGGCTCAGGGCCGCCACCATCTCCCGGTCGGTATCCGGGCTCACGGACTGAGCGCACCGCGAGGTGGGGATCGGCACTTCGGTGCCGTCCGAGCCGATCATCCGGTCGATCACGATCGGGCTGCAGGTCACGCCGCGGTTGGCGATGCCGGCGAATGCGACGGCCATGCTCAACGGAGCGATCTCGTTGGTGCCGATCACGGCCGCGGCGCTCTGGCTCAACGGTTCCCCGTCGGCGCGGTGCACCCCGAAGGCCTCCGCCATTTTGCGGATCCCGCACAGGTCGAGCCGTTTGGCCATGCCGATGAAACCCGTGTTGATCGATCCGATGGTGGATTCGAGCGCGCTGTAGTTGCCACCGGCTTCGTCGGCGTCGTTCTTGGGGCTCCAGCCTTCCGAATCGTAGTTCTGTGGTCCGAGGCAACTGTCGTTGAAGGTTCCCCAGCTCGATCTGGGCGCCGAGTCGACCCGCTCGTTTACCGAGTGGCCGGTGCTCAGCCATTCCGCGAGCGTGAAGACCTTGTAGGTGGAGCCGGGCTGGAAGCCCCGGGAACCGCCGGCAATGAAATCGGTGTTGTAATTCACGCTGCTCCAGTTGCTGCCGGTGGCCTGCACCTCCGGGTCCTGGCTGTAGTCCTTGTTCTGCGCCATCGCGAGCACCCGGCCGGTGCCCACCTCAACGCTCGAGATGACCCCACCAACGTCCCAGCCGGGCATCGACTTGGGCACGTTGTTGTTCATCGTCGTCACCGCGGCAAACTGCAGGTCGAGGTCGAGGGTGGTGTACACCTCGAAGCCACCGCGGCGGATGTTCTTGATGCGGGTGTCCGCGTCGGCGCCGAACGCCGGGTCGTTGGCCAGCACGTGGATGACGTAGTCGCAGAAGAACGCATCACCCCTGGCCGTCTGGCAGCCGGTGCTCGGCTCGTTGATGGTCGGTTCGATCGGGGCGGCGAGGGCCTCGGCGAACTCGGCCGCGGTGATCTTGCCGTACTTCTTCATTTCTCCGAGGATGTAGTCGCGGCGCTTCTTGTTGTCCTGGTAGCCATTGGCCGCACCATTGGTCTCGCTGCCCGGCCTGTCGAGACGGAACTTGCCCGGGTTGTTCACGATGGCCACGAGGCTCGCCGCCTGCGCCACCGTGAGATCGGCGGCCGTCTTACCGAAGTAGTAGTCGGCCGCCGCCTCGATGCCGTAGACCCGGCCGCCGAAGCCGGCGATGTTGAGGTACTGGCGCAGGATGTCGTTCTTGGCGTATTTCTTCTCCACGCCGATCGCCAGCCGCATCTCCTTGAGCTTGCGGGTGGCCGTGGTCACGGTGGCTTCCGAGTAGCAGGCCGAGATCTCCTCCTCGGTGGAGAGCATCTCGCACTTCTGCACCAGCACGTTCTTCACGTATTGCTGGGTGATCGACGACCCGCCCTGCACGTTCCCCTGCAGGGCCGTCGTAAATGCACCGCGCACGGTGCCCTGCAGGTCGACACCGCCGTGCTCGTAGAAACGAGGGTCCTCTCCGGCGACCGCCGCGTCTTTCACGTTCTGGCCGATCTCGTCCCAACCCACCTCGACCCGGTTCTGGTCGTACAGGGTCGCGAGCAGCACAGGCGTTCCGTCCGACGTCGTGGCGTAGATGTTGCTGCGTTGGGCCAGGGGCTCGATTTCCAAGTAGTCCGGGAGGGTCTCGAAGATGTTGATGGTGCTGGATGCGGTGACCCCGGTCAGCGCCACCACCGGTGCCAGGCCCACGGTGACGAGCATTCCGGCGACGGCACTGACCGCGACCAGCCCGACCAAGCCGCTGACCACGCCACCGACGGACCGCGACGGTGTCACTCCGGTTCCGTTCATGCCGTTCGTACCGTTGCTCACCATCGCTGTGAATCCACCCTTCCACCCACGGCACCCCGAATCGCGCCAGTACACATCCACTCAATGCCGCGGCCGGCGGGTTCGCTAGGGGCTTGCCGAACTGCTCGAACAGGAGCAGCGGAGCGGTCGGCGTTAGAGTTGCGTGTCACGTTCTCTGGAGGAAATATGGCCGGACCGGCAATGCCCAATGTGCCTAGCAGGCGCAACGTCAAGGTGCTCACGGATGCGATCGCGACCCTGGAATCCGGGACCGCCGTCTCGGCGATGTTCCTGACCAAGCGCTACGGGGCGTTCACCATCGACGGGACGGCCTTCATCTCGGCGTCGGTCAAGACCCTCACCGTCGGCGGTCGTTCCATCGAGCAGAACCTGAAGCCCCACAAGTCACTGCAGGCGCTGCAGACCCTCGAGCCCACCGAGCCTGTCGCCGACGACGCCGAACCGAGTGCCACCCCCGACGTGCAACACGGCGACCTCATCTCGGTGCTCTTCGTCGATCCCGCCTACGGCCCGTTCACCGTCACGGGTGTCGGCGTCGCGTCCACGGTGAGCGATGTGGTGCTCGTCGGCGGCTGGTTCGTGAGCCGGGCCGGCACCACGGCTCCCCGGGTCGTGACCGTTGAGGTGCTGGCCGCCAGCGGCAGCCACGAATATCCCCTGCCGCCGCGGATCGTGAGCTGGGGCGAAGACGCCGAAGGCACTACCGAGTACTAGGAGAAAACGCATGAGTATCCCAGCGAACTTCACCATCGTGACCCTGGGGGTCGCCGACCTCACCAGGTCGATCGCCTTTTACTCGGGCCTCGGTTGGGAGCAGCGCGGCGACCCGTCTGCCGGCATCACCTGGTTCCGCACCAGCGGCACCTGGATCGGCCTCTTCGGTTATGCCGAGCTGGCGGCAGACATCGGCGTGGCTGCCGATCTGCCGACTGGGTATCGCGGAATCACCCTCGCGCTCAATTTCGGCGCCGAGAGCGAGGTCGACGCAGCCCTGGCCGAGGCCGTCGCCGTGGGGGCCCGGTTGGTGAAGCCGGCCACTCGCGCTGTGTGGGGTGGCTACTCGGGCTACTTCGCCGATCCGGACGGCCACCTGTGGGAGGCCGCCTATGCGCCCGGTTTCCCCGTGGCGCCCGACGGCACCATCGAGATCACCGACTAGAAACGCGAAACGACCCGGCAGCCGAGGCTGCCGGGTCGTTCTGTGAAGCGGAGACGACTACGCGCGAACGCCCGTTGCCGTGGTCTTCTTGGGCCACGCCGGAGCGAGGGTCAGAAGGGCCCAGCCGAACAGGCCGGACAGGATGCCCATGCCGATGGCGAAGGCCGAGACACCGAACGAGACAACCGAGGTGAAGAGCGAGGTGCGCAGGAACGACGCGTTCATGACGGTCGCGCGCAGCGGGTCTTCCCTGTCGAGCTCGGCGTAGGTCTTGCCTTCGGCCATGTCGAGGGCGTGGTGGTTGATGATGTCGGCCTGCGCGAAAGCGGAGAACGGGCCGACGACGGGTGCGCCCGCGAGGAACGATGCGTCCTCGGCGACGGTGATCTTCTCGGCGGCGAGCTGCGAGCTCACGACGCCCCAGACCACGCCACCACCGACGATCATGACGACGGCGCCGAGAATTCCGGCCCAGCCGATGAGCTTGACGGCCTTGACCTTGGTGGCGCCCAGGGCGGTGGCCGGAACGGTTGCAGTTGACACGGTGTTGCCTTTCGTTGTGATTCTGAAGATAATCACAGTCTGCCAGCATCCGGTTTTCCCAGTCAGGGTACAAAGTCCCTGGCTTCGAATTCGTAACACTTAAGATGCTGATCAGAACCGAAAACGACCTTACGAATTTATATGCGTAAGGCCGCTATCGCCGGTGTGTCCGTGGCGGGATATCTCTAGAAGACCGTCAGGCCCCGTGACTCGAACTGCCCGCGAACGCGGTTCAGCAGTTCGTTCTCCGGCGGGTGCACACCGTGCAGCGGGTACGGGATGCTCAGGCGGTCCCACTTGTCTTCGCCCATCTGGTGGAAGGGCAGAACCTCGACGCGCTGAACGTTGGGCCACTTCTTCACGATGTCGATGACGGCCTCGACGTTGTCAACGGCGTCTGTGAGCCCGGGAACGAGCACAAAACGTACCCAGACCGGGATGTTGCGTTCGGCGAGCCGGTCGCCGAAGGCGATCGTCGGCGCGAGTTCGCGGCCGGTGACGGCCTTGTATGTCTCGGGCAGGCCCGACTTCACGTCGAGCAGCACGAGGTCGACGTTGTCAAGCAACTCGTCTGAGGCGCTCTTGCCGAGGTAGCCGGAGGTGTCCAGGGTGGTGTGCACGCCGAGGGCGTGGGCCTCCTTGAACATCCGCTTCACGAACGCGGGCTGCATCAGCGGTTCGCCGCCGGAGATGGTGAGGCCGCCGTTGGTGGCCTTGAAGACACCCAGGTAGCGCGTCATGCGGGCGATGAGCTCATCGATGGGCGTGACCAGCCCGTCGCGCATCTTCCAGGTGTCCGGGTTGTGGCAGTACTGGCAGCGCAGCAGGCAGCCAGAAAGAAAGAGGGTCATGCGGGTGCCCGGACCGTCAACAGCGGTCACGAGCTCCCAGGAATGCACACTGGCGACGGTGCCCTCGCGGATCGCCTTCATTTCCAGGGTGTGCAGTTCGGCCTTGCGGTCGGCGTCGTTGAGGGCGCTGACCCCGTCGGCCACGTCGACCGAGAGGTCGACGTGGGCGTCGAGTTCGACAACTGGACAGGCAACGCTAGGGAAGCCGAGGTTGATTGCGGTCATGGTCTCGTCCTACCTAGCGTTGCCGGTCATGTGTTGCGGATTTTTTTAGTGCGAGTGGAACGTGCGGCTGATGACATCCATCTGCTGCTCGCGGGTGAGGCGAACGAAGTTCACCGCGTAGCCGGAGACGCGAATCGTCAGCTGCGGGTAGTTCTCCGGGTGAAGCATTGCGTCTTCGAGCGTCTCTTTGTTCAGCACGTTGACGTTGAGGTGGTAACCGGTAGCCGACGTGAACGCGTCGAGCAGGCCGACCAGGCTGGTGATCTGTTCGTCCTTGGTGTGACCGAGGCCACTGGGAACGACAGTGTTGGTCAGCGAGATGCCGTCCTGCGCTTCACTGTACGGGAGCTTCGCGACGCTGAGCGCCGACGCGAGCATGCCGTGCGTGTCGCGGCCGTTCATCGGGTTGGCACCCGGTGCGAACGGCTCGCCCTTACGGCGACCATCGGGCGTGTTGCCGGTGGCCTTGCCGTAGACCACGTTGGACGTGATCGTCAGGATCGACTGGGTGTGGATCGCGTCGCGGTAGGTCGGGTGCTTGCGGATCATGGTCATGAAGCGTTCCATGACGTCGACTGCAATGACGTCGACGCGGTCGTCGTCGTTGCCGAAGGTGGGGAATTCGCCTTCGACGGTGTAGTCGACAACCAGGCCGGTCTCGTCGCGAACCGGACGGACCTTGGCGTACTTGATGGCGGACAGGGAGTCGGCAACCACGCTCAGGCCGGCGATGCCGCAGGCCAGGGTGCGGATGATTTCCTTGTCGTGCAGTGCCATTTCGAGGCGCTCGTACGCGTACTTGTCGTGCATGTAGTGGATGCAGTTCAGTGCGGTGACGTAGGTCTCAGCAAGCCATTCGAGGGTCTCGAGGTAGGCCGGGAAGACGGTCTCGTAGTCGAGGATCTCGTCGGTGTTCGGCGCGGTGGCCGGGGCGATCTGCTTGCCGGACACCTCGTCCTTGCCACCGTTGATGGAGTACAAGAGCGCCTTGACAGCGTTGACGCGAGCTCCGAAGAACTGCATCTGCTTGCCGACGCGCATCGGGGAGACACAACATGCGATCGCGGCGTCGTCACCCATCTCCTCGCGGATCAGGTCGTCGGACTCGTACTGGATGGCCGACGTGTCGATCGAGACCTGGGCGCAGAAGCGCTTGAAGCCCTCGGGCAGCTTGTCGCTCCACAGCACGGTCAGGTTCGGCTCGGGTGCGGGGCCCACGTTGTACAGGGTCTGCAGGAAGCGGAACGCGGTCTTGGTGACCAGCGGGCGGCCGTCTTCACCGATGCCGGCGAGCGACTCGGTGACCCAGGTGGGGTCGCCGGCGAAGATCTCGTCGTACTCCGGGGTACGGAGGAAGCGCACGATGCGCAGCTTGATGACCAGGTCGTCGATGAGCTCCTGCGCACCGGACTCGGTCAGCGTGCCGGCCTTGAGGTCGCGCTCGATGAAGGCGTCGAGGAAGGCCGCGTTGCGGCCGAACGACATTGCTGCACCGTTCTGCTCCTTGACGGCACCGAGGTAGGCGAAGTACAGCCACTGCACGGCTTCGCGGGCTGTGGTGGCCGGCTTGGTGATGTCGGAGCCGTAGCTGGCTGCCATCTGGGCGAGTTCCTTGAGGGCCCGGATCTGCTCCGAGTTTTCCTCGCGGGCACGGATGATGTCCTCGGTCGAGGGCTCCATGTCCAGCTCGGCGCGGTCGTTCTTCTTGCCGGCGACGAGTGCGTCGATGCCGTACAGCGCCACGCGACGGTAGTCGCCGATGATACGGCCGCGGCCGTAGGCATCCGGCAGACCCGTGATCAGGTGGCTGCTGCGTGCGCGGCGGACCCCGGGAGGGTAGACGTCGAAGACGGCGGTGTTGTGGGTCTTGCGGTAGTCGGTGAAGATCGTCTCCAGCTCGGGCGAGACCGGGTATCCGTAGGTCTCGAGCGAGGTGGCGACCATGCGCCAGCCACCGAAGGGCATGATCGCGCGCTTCAGGGGCGCGTCGGTCTGGAGGCCGACGATGACCTCGTTGTCCTTGTCGATGTAGCCGGGCTTGTGCGCGGTGATGGACGAGGGCGTCGTGGCGTCGATGTCATAGACGCCCTTCTCGCGCTCGACCGGGAACATCGCGGACAGCTTGGCCCAAATGCCTGTGGTGCGCTCGGTGGCGCCTTCGAGGAAGCTTGCGTCGCCGGTGTACGGCGTGTAGTTGCGCTGGATGAAGTCGCGCAGGTTGATCGAGTCTTGCCACGGGCCGGCAACGAATTCTGCCTGGCCGGGTTCTGCGAGACCGCGCTGGTCGCTTCGGATGCCATCTGTTACGGTCATATGGATTTGCTCTCCTTGTAGGATCGAGGCTTTCCCGCTGACTGGGTGTTTATTCCAACAGCAGGCCACAAGAGCAGACCACGAGGTACCAGCTAGTGCCACGGTGCCGGTGGTTCGCCCTCTGTTCTGAACACTACCCTCCGAGGTAGCGCCGCAACCGGGACTTTGGTCCCCTATTCACCTCCAGTTGGGGGGTGTCACCTGGGCGTGACCGAGCGCAGTTCGAACTCCCGAACGGGCTGGGGATTCCCGGCCGCGCAGGTGCTCAGCAGGGGTGCCGACTTCGTCTCTGCGAGCCGCACGGTGAGGTGTTCGCCGCTGTGGTCGAAGCTCACGGTGTGCACTCCCCCTGACTCCGTCCAGGAGCGATACTCGAAGGCGTCGATGCGGTTGTCGCCGCGGTTCGCCCTGGCGAAGGCCGCCGCCGCCTGCACGACGTTGGGCAGCGAGCTGCGCCCGCGGAACCAGAGCGGTGCGATGCGGCCGTCGCGGTAGTCGTCGACGATGCCGGGGGCCTCCGCACCGGTGACCCGGCCGTAGTACAGCCCGTGCGGGAAGATGATCATGGTGGCCGCGAACCTGTCGCCGCCGAGGTGCGAGCATTCCCAGGTGCCGTCCGGGTGCGCCTGGGCGATGGCCGTGACCACGGGTCTGCCCTTCACGGCGCAGCACTGGTCGTGCCTGGCGTGGGTGCACACGCAGATGAGCGGCTCCGTCGACGCCGCGCCGGTTGACCCGTCCAACGGCACGGTCAGCAGATCGGCGGGATCGGTCACCATGCCCCAGTGCACTCGTTCGTGACCAACGCGCGCATCCACTGCTGCCCACCGCCACTCGGTCTGAGCACGACGTTGCAGCGACGTGCGACCGGTGCGGCGAATGGCGAGCGGGCGGATGCCGGCGGATTCGATGCGCGTGACCAGGGCCCGGGCGAGTCCGGGGTCGAGCGGGGACTGCAGGAAGGCGTGGGCGCCCCAGGCCCCATCGATTTCGACGAGGAACCACCGTTCGCCGAAGCCGGCCGTGCCGGTGAGTGGATCGCCGCGCTCGAGCGAGCGATCGCTGCAGGGCAGCCAGCCGGCCGCAGAGGGCTGGCTCACCGCACCACCAGCACACCCTCGCGAACCAGGCGCCTGGCCACGACCAGCGAGGATGCCGCATCCAGCCCGGTCAGGCCGCCGGCCTGCACGGTGTGCCCGGCCACGATCTGCGCCAGGGCGTCGGCCGCCTCAGCGGGAAGGGTGAGTGTCTTGGCCGGAAGCACGAGCAACACGTCGGCCGGGTTCGAACCCTGCCGGATGCCGGCGTCGAGCCCGCGCCGCAGGCTGACGGTGGTGGCCTCGTGCAGCGCCGCCGCGGCGGCCGTGGTGGCCAGGGGTGCGATCGGTTCGGCCCGGGTGGATGCCTGCACGCGCCCGGCCAGGCGCCCGCTCACGGCCTGGGCGACGCCGGGCTCTTCCCCGGTGAAGCGGGCGAGATCTGCGACGGCGTCGGCCAGCAGGGCGCGCACGGCGGCCGCATCCGTGAGGTCGATGCCCAGGGGCAGGGCTGCCCGCAGGCTGTCGTCGGCGGCCGCGTGCGCGACGGCCTCGCGCAGCACGTCGTGGCGGGTGAGCGCGGCGACGCCGATGGTGAGGTGGATCGAGGTGCCGCCGAGGGCTGTCGCCGAGTGGATCCATCCGCGGGGCAGATAGAGCACGTCGTTGGGCCGGAACACCTCGTCGATGGTGGGCTCGCCCTGGGCCTGGTTTTCGACGGCCTCGCGATAGGCGGTCCACGGCTGCTCCCGCAGCGGGTGCAGGTGCACGGGTGGGTGGATGCGCCAGTGCTTCTCCCCCGCAATCTGGATGACGAACACGTCGTGCACGTCGTAGTGCGGATCGAAGCCGCGTGCAGAAGCCGGGGTGATGTAGGCGTTCACCTGAACTGGATGCCCGATGTCGCTCATCAGTTGCCTGGCGAATTCGGCGACCGGCGGCCAGGTGCGGTGCAGTCCCTGGAGCACCAGGGTGGCACCGCCGCTGAACTCGTCGAGCACCTTGTCGGCGCTGACCTGGTCGGCGATCTCGGCTCCCAGCCCTCCTGGCGCCGTGTACCGGGCGGAATCGAGCACCACGCCCTCCCGTGCCATCCGCACGAATGGGGTGCGCAGGCCCCGATGCGTGACGAGTTCGTCAACGGCGCTAGCAGAGAACAGGTCGTCGAACCGGCTGCCCAGCTCTGACGAACGAGTGAAGAGCGGCTGGCTGTCCCAGTAGTCGGTTGCGAAAGCATCCGGCGCGACCGCGAGCAAGCGCGCGAGCGCGGGACGATCCCTCGGCCCGCGCTCCTCGCTCGTCATCAGGCGGTTCCGTCAGCGCCGCCGTCGTGGCCTTCCGGGTTGGCGCCGCCGTCAG
>Ga0247816_10000313_pt1 | contig 29087 bp, 28 predicted proteins | sample UWRJL209509C1_FD_179930 | JGI IMG/M metagenome (GOLD analysis project Ga0247816, IMG submission 179930) | Plant litter microbial communities from Arlington Agricultural Research Station in Wisconsin, United States - UWRJ-L209-509C-1 | ecosystem: Environmental > Terrestrial > Plant litter >...
CGGCACCGGCCGGGGCGAATTTTTCGGTGACGTAGCGATCAAAGTTGGTCGCGCGTTGCACGCCGATACGCTTGCCTTTGAGCTGGGCCGGAATGTCCGTGATGCCGCTGCCCTTCTTGAACACCAGGCGCGCCGGAATACGGTAATAGCGGTCGGTGAAGTCCACTGATTTCAAGCGCTCGGGGGTGATCGACACAGATGAAATCACCGCATCGACTTTCTTGACCTTGAGCGCCGGAATCAGCCCGTCGAACTCTTGTTCCTGCCACACACACTGCACTTTCATCTCGGCGCACAGTGCCTGCCCTATGTCGTAGTCAAAGCCTACGATTTTGTTGTCCGGGGTTTTCGAGGCGAACGGCGGGTACGCCGCTTCAATGCCAATACGCAGCGTTTGTTCTGCCGCGTGCACGCTGGCACCAAACGCCAACAACGAGATAAGTCCAACTTTCAACAACGAGTTTTTCAAGTCCATTTATAGCTCCAGATGCAGTCTTATTTACATCGGGCGCTCCTCGAGAGAAGGCGTCCGTTATGCCGGCAGCAATAGCGATGTGAACATGCGGGAGTGGCGACTCTATCGGTCACCTGTTCCACCGCTGCCAGGCAGCGGCAAACAATACTGCATCAGGTGGCCGCAGTAACGATCAATTCCAGGAGAATTTGCGGGTCATCGAACATCACCTGCGCGGTCGCCCGTGCCGGGGTTTGTGCGGCGTCGACCCAGGCGCTCCAGGTTTCATTCATTCCGGCAAAGTCGCCGGACATGTCCTTCATCCAGATCTGCACACTCAGCAGGCGGCTTTTGTCGCTGCCGGAGGCCGCCAACAATTCGTCGACCCGCTGCAAAACCTGGCGCATCTGGCCACGAATGTCCTGGCTGCAATCGGCGGCAACGATGCCGCTGAGCCAGGCCACGCCGTTGTGCACGACGCTGCGACTCAGGCGCGGGTTGCTCTCGATGCGTTGAATGTCGCTCATAGATGTTCCTCGGTAAGCGCTGTCTCGTTGGACAGCTGGGCAAGGGTGATGGGTTTGAGGGGGGATCGAATACGGTAGTAACCGACTTCTGCGGCAGGAACCTGGCGCGCCTCGGCGATGATCTCGGTGACGCTCAAACCGCACTGGCGACCCTGGCAAGGCCCCATGCCGCAACGTCCGAACGCCTTGGTCTGGTTGGGTCCCAGGCAACCCAGGGCGACGTGCTGACGAATCTCACCAGCGCTGACGTCTTCACAGCGGCAAACAATCACCTCGTCGGCGGGAATGCGGTTTTGCTGCTGCGGACGGTACACCGCATCGATCAGGGGCCGGGCGGCACGCTTTGTGTGCAAGGTTTTGCGATAAGCCATGGCGATTTGCTGCAACGCGTGTGCTTGAACTTTCCCGGACCTGAAGGCAATCGCCAGCCCGGCCAGACGGCCTTCATGCAGCGCCACCTGGGCACCGCCGATAGCACCACCGTCACCGGCGATAAATACACAGGGCAGGCTGGTTTCACCCCAGCTGTCGCGGCGCGCGACCCAGCACAGTTGCTGCTCGCTCCAGTCATGCTCGAGGCGCAAAGACCAACTGATCTGGGTGTTGGGCACCACCCCTTGATGCAACAGCACCAAGGACGCGGGAATATTCCAGCGACGGCCCTGGCTGTCGAAACTCAGGGCGCTGGCCTGTGTCGAGCCTTCGATATGCAGGCCCCGCGCATCGCGAAAATGTTTGACCTTGGCGCGTTTCAATTCGCGCAATAGCTGCACGCCCTTGAGCAAGTCACGCCAACCGCCCAAGGCGCCGGGGACTTTGCGCCAGGCACCCAGCAGGTCGCGATGACCGCTGGTGTCGACCAGCGCCTCCACCGCTATTCCGGCCCGCAGGTACTGCACTGCCAGCAAGTACAACAGTGGTCCGCAACCGGCCAATACCAAGGGGCCAGCGGGCACCAGCGCAGCGCTTTTGAGCAGGATCTGCCCGGCGCCGGCGGTCATCACACCAGGCAACGTCCAGCCGGGTATTGGCATGGGCCGTTCAAAGGCGCCGGTGGCAATCAGCAGATAACGCCCCTGCATCACCTCGGCGCGGCCATCAATCAAATAATGCACATGGCGCTGCGGCGTTACCTGCCACACCGCGGCATTGCCCAGGTAGCGCGCACCACTGGCGAGGAACTGTTCCACCAGCGCGGCGCCCGCCACATAGTCATCGCCCAACACCTCTCGGCTGCGCGCATCGGCCTGTTGGACATTGCGATAAATCTGCCCGCCCGGGTTGGCCTGCTCATCGAGTACCACCACCGATAGCCCGTACCGCGTGGCCTCAAGGGCCGCGCTCATGCCCGCAGGACCGGCGCCGATCACAATCAGGTCGACCGTTTGATTATTCATCGGCGCCCTCGCTGTGCTCATTGGCAAAAATGTCGCGGGCGCCCTGCTGTCGGCGAACCCGCATACCCGCCCGAACCGGCAGCAGGCAGGCCTGACGGTTGGCTTGCCCGTCCACTTCCACCAGGCATTCAAAGCACACACCCATCATGCAATAAGGTGCACCCGGCCGGCCGCTGACCGCGCTTTCACGGGTATGGGTGACGCCACTGACCAACAATGCAGCCGCCAGGGAGATACCCGCAGGCACGCTTAACGTACTGCCTTCGAATTCGATTTGCAGGGTGTTTTGCGCAGGCGCCAAGGCGCGGAACAAGCTCTCAGCTGGCATACCGCACCTCGTTTTTGCGACTGAAACGCTGCAGGCTGAACGGCTCTACAGCCGGGTCGTCGAACTCACCGCCGATCCAGGGAGCCAGGCGCAAGGCGTGGATCGCCGCCAGGGTTACGCCACTGTGGCAACTGACTACAAAAGCGCCGGGGCAAGCCTGCGACGCGTCATAGATCGGGAAACCGTCTTTGCTCATCACCCGCAACGCACCCCAGGCTCGCACCAGTTGCACCTGCTCCAGCTGCGGGAAGCAACGCACGGCACGCCGGGCAATCATGGCCATCACTTCACTGCCGGTGCCGTCATCAAAACCTGCCGATTCATGAGAGTCGCCCAACTGCACCGTGCCTTCGTCGGTCTGACGCACGTAGGTGGTGGGGTAATGCAGGAAAGGCTTGAGGCGCTCGGTCACCAGGATCTGCCCACGGTTGGGGCTTACCGGCACATCCAGGCCCAGTTGCGCGCCCAGTTCGCAGTTGCCAAGGCCTGCGGCCAGCACCACTTGCTCGGCATGCCAGCGCTGTTCACCGGCGCACAGCTCGAAGCCCGAGCCGCGCTGACCAATGGCGCTGACCCGGTGGCCATTGATGATCTTGACCCCGTGTGCACGACAGGCGGCGTAGAGCGAGTGCAGCAACTTCAACGGGTTGACGTGGCCGTCCATGGGCGAATAACAGCCGCCCACCACGGTCGGCCCGACCCCGGGCAAGCGCGCGCGCAGCTCCTTCGGATCAAGCAGTTCGAATGGATAGTCGCCGTCCATGGCCTCGCGCAGCCACAGCAGCCGGCGGCTTTCGTCGGCCATTTCGGCGTCACTCAGGCATAGCTGGAATCCGCCGGGCTGGCGCAGGTGCAGGTCGATGCCGGTGTCGGCGTGCAACGCGGCGGCGAAGCGCGGCCACAGGGCCACGGCGTCACGCGTCCATTGGGCATAGGGGCTCATGCCGTAGCCTTTGCCTTGCACCCACAACAGGCCGAAGTTGCCGCGCGCCGCACGTAAAGCGTCGTCGCCTTCATCCAGCACGCTGACCTGGCGACCGAGCCGGGCCAGCCCATAAGCAATGGACAGCCCGACCAAACCGCCGCCCACGATAATCACATCCGTTTTTTGCATGAGTCCCCGTAATCGCTCTCTCAACGCTGAAAAAACAACTTTCGCGCAGGCTATACGCCCTGGACCTCTTGGTAGAGTTGATCCTAGAGAGCTGACAACAGCTTGAAAAATGCTTTATTTTGGCAACCCCATGTCTTTTTGTTATGGATTTCTAAAGGATTAGCCCCATGAACCTTCGTCAGCTGGAAGCCTTTCGCGCCGTGATTCTCGGCCAGACCGTGACCCGCGCCGCCGAAATGCTGCACATCTCGCAACCCGCCGCCACGCGCCTGATTGCCAGCCTTGAGGAAGACATCGGTTTCAGCCTGTTCGACCGCATCAAAGGAAGGCTGCAACCGACCCCCGAAGCCATGACGCTGTACCAGGAAGTACAGCGCTCGCTGGTCGGGGTCGAGCGCATTGCGCGAACGGCGCAGGACATCCTCACGCTCAAACGCGGCTCGCTGCACATTGCCAGCGCGCCAGCCATCGGCTTGTCCTTCCTGCCGCGCGCCATCGCCGCCTACATGGCCGAGCACGATCAGGTGCAGATATCGCTGGTGGTGCACTCCTCCCGTGAAGTAATCGACCTGATGGTTGGCCAGCGTTGCGACCTGGGCATCATTGTGTTGCCCAACACCTACCCCAGCCCGCGCGGCGAAAAACTGCTGGCCACCCGCATGCTCTGCGCCCTGCCCGCCAACCACCGCCTACAGACAAAAGCCACGATCACCCCGGAAGACCTGCAAGGCGAGGCGTTCATTTCGTACCCGCACTCCATCGGCTCGCGCCAGCTTATCGACTCGATATTCGCCGCCCACGGGGTCGAGCGCGAACTGCGCCTGGAGACTCAGCTGTCGATGCCGATGTGTGCGTTTGTCGAACAGGGGGTGGGAGTGGCACTGGTGGACGCCATCAGCGCCGTTGAATACCGAGGCAACGGCGTGGTGTTCAAGACCTTTGAGCCTGGGATCGAGATGGACTTCAGCCTGCTGTTACCGGTCCAGGGCCAGGCGTCGAGGCTGCACATGAGCTTTCTGGCGCACATGCAGCGTTTCATCGCCGAGGAAATCCCCATGGAGTACCGGCTTTAGACGGACCGGCGACTGGGCAGCACAACCTCTTCGGCAACTTTCGCCTCCACCTCCGGTGGCGTCTCGCTCGCGGTTGAGGTGACCATGGTTGCGATAATCGCCTTTAGCCCAAGCTGCCCCGCAGGTTGGCCCTGAGGGTCAGTCACCACCAACTCATCGAGCCCCGCCTCGACCAGCCGCTTGACCGCTGACTCAAGTGAGGTGCCCAGAGGTACGGTCAGCGTCGGCCCGGCCTTGACCTGGATAAAGGGGCGCATGATCGCCTCGACGTTGATCACCCGACCCCGGTTCACTTCCTTGACGAAGTTGGCAATGTAGTCGTCGGCCGGGTTCATGACGATTTCCTGGCGGGTGCCTTGTTGCACCACTTCACCGTCACGCAGGATCGCAATGCGGTCGCCGATGCGCAGTGCCTCATCCAGGTCATGGGTAATGAACACAATGGTCTTGCGAATTTCTTTTTGCAGGTCCAGCAGCACCGATTGCATGTCCATGCGGATCAGCGGATCGAGTGCCGAGAACGCTTCATCCATCAACAGGATCGGCGCATCACTGGCCAGCGCCCGCGCCAGGCCAACGCGCTGCTGCATGCCGCCCGACAACTGATTCGGATAGTGGCCCTCGTAACCGCCCAGCCCCACCCGGTCGAGCCAGCGCCTGGCAATCTCGACTTGTTGGGCACGGGGCAAGCCCTGGATCTCCAGCCCATACACGGCATTCTCGAGCACGGTGCGGTTGGGCAGCAGCGCGAACTTCTGGAACACCATAGAGATTTGATGGCGACGAAATTCGCGCAGATCGTTCTGGCTCATCTTGAGCACGTCCACGCCACCGACGATGACTTCGCCGGCCGTGGGGTCGATCAATCGGTTGATGTGACGGATCAGGGTCGATTTGCCGGAGCCGGAAAGCCCCATGATCACCTGGATGCCGCCGGACGGCATGCTGATATTGATGTCCTTCAAACCCAACACATGGCTGTGAGTGCTCAGCAACTGCGCCTTGCTCATGCCCTGTTGAACCCGCTCGATACTGGTGTGCGCGCGGTAGCCGAAGATCTTGTAGAGGTTCCTGATTTCGATGCCGAAATCGTTGCTCGGGTTAGTGGCCATGGACCTGCTCCAAGTGCTTTTGCAGCCTTCTGCCATAGGCCTGGCTGACCCGGTCGAAGATCACTGCAATGCCGACAATGGCCAGGCCGTTGAACATGCCCAACGTGAAGTATTGGTTGGAAATAGCCTTGAGCACCGGTTGCCCAAGCCCCTGGACGCCGATCATCGACGCAATCACCACCATGGCCAGCGCCATCATGATCGTCTGGTTGATCCCGGCCATGATCGAGGGCAACGCCAGCGGCAGTTGCACGTTTTTCAACTTCTGCCAGCCGGATGAGCCAAACGCGTCGGCGCATTCCATCATCTCTGCATCAACCTGCCGGATACCCAGGTTGGTCAGGCGAATCATCGGTGGCAACGCATACACCACCACTGCAATCAGCCCCGCGACCTTGCCGATGCCCAGTAACATCACCACCGGGATCAGGTAGACAAAACTGGGCAGGGTCTGCATCACGTCCAGCACCGGGCTGACCAGGTTCTGCAAGCGGTTGGAACGGGCCATGGCAATCCCGGTGGGCAGGCCGATGACGATGGAGATCACGGTGCACACGAAGATCATCGACAGGGTTTTCATGGTGTCGGACCACATGTCCAAATACCCGATCGCCATCAGCGTGAACACGCACCCTACGACGATTCGCCAACTGCGGCTGGCGAACCAGGCAATCAGCGCTACCAGCAGGATGATGATGGGCCAAGGCGTGTTGGTCATGAACCGTTCGGACGCGTTGAGGAAAACCTGCAACGGCTGGAAAAACGCTTCGAAGCCGTCGCCATAGCTGCTGGTGAAGTTGCGAAAGGCACCGTCGATGGCTTTTTTCAAAGCCCGGAGTCTTTCGTCTTCCATATGTGGAAAGCTCAGTAACCACTCCATGACATTCCCCTTTCGTAGAAGACCTGGCAGTCATTTCAATACATGGGTGTTCTTATTATTGTCTGCGCCTGGCGCAATGCAGCGCGGCATGACCGGCTGCATTGGCCTGCGAGATTTACAGCGCAGCCTTGATCTTGCCGGACGCCTCAGGGGTCACCCATTGGCTCCACAGCGCTTCGTTGTTCTTCAGGAAATACTTGGCGCCTTCCTCGCCGGTGGCCTGGTTATCGGTCATCCAGGCAATCAACTTGTTCACCGTCTCGTTGGACCAGGCGCGTTTGTTCAGGTAGGTCATCACGGCGGGCGAACGGGCGGCGAAGGACTTGGTGGTGAGGGTAAAGACCCGATCAATCGGCCAGCCATTGGGTTTGGGATCAGGACAGTCGGCCACGGTGTTGCAGCGTTTCCACTCTGCCGGATCGACCTTGGGGCCGGGCTCAAGCTTGACCATCGGGTATTTGCCGAGTAGCGCCGTGGGTGCCCAGTAAAAGCCCAGCCAGGGCGCCTTGCGCTCGTAGGCTTTGGCAATCGAGCCGTCGAGTGCCGCTGCTGAACCTGTGTCTACCAGCACGAAACCGGCCTTTTCGAAGCCGTAGGCTTTATAGAACTGGGCGGTTACCACGGTGCCGCCCCAGCCTTGCGGGCCGTTGTAGATCGCGCCTTTTTTCGCGTCGTCCGGGGCCGGGAACAGTTCAGGGTGTTTCTTCACGTCCTCGAACGTCTTGATGTCCGGGTGGGCGTCGGCGATGTATTTGGGAATCCACCAGCCCTGGGAGCCGCCGTCAGTCAGGGAGCTGGCGGCCTGTATCAGGTTGCCGCTTTGGATACCGGTGCGGGCGACCTCCGGCACCAGGTCGATCCACCCTTCGGGGGCAATGTCCGGCCGGCCTTTTTCGACCATGGAAGTGATGGTCGGCACTGTGTCCCCGGTAACCAGGTCGGCGTTGCAGCCGTAGCCGGCATTCAGGATCAGTTTGTCGACGTTGGCCATCACTTCAGCCGATTGCCAGTTCATGTTGGCAATCGTCACATCACCACACCCCGTCGCCGCTGCCGCCCAACCACTGAAGGCGACGATGCCCACTGCCAGTCCCGTCTTCGAGAAAGACTTTATATTCATAAACGCTAACCTCGATTGCGGCCAGAGTCAGGAAGGGCCAACTACCGCGTCATTGGACCTTCTTAGTGTCAGCAGAATGGACAAAGTGACTCATGGAACAGGCAACCGCAGTCGCTGCATCCAGCCCTGCTTTTATTGTTTTATCGAAGCCGTGGCTGATCATCGCATCGAGCCCTGCCGCAGTGACGCCGCGGTAACTGATGAGAGCCTGCAACAGTTCGTCTGTGGAGTGGCCGTTGCCGATCAACTGGCTGGCATTCACCACCACCGCGTGTGCTGCGCGCTGGGCAATATCGGGGGGCACACCGTTGTTCACAGCGTCGGTGAACAAGCTGCGCGCCAGCAACGCCGGGTACGCAGGCCCGGTTCCCACCAGTGCGGTGAGGTAGTTCAAATGCTGCTCGCTGAAGACTTGGTCGGCACCGCCGAAGGTTTCGAACAAGCGCTGAGCGAAAGCTTGCTGCTCAACGGTGACCTGCGACGTGGCCAGCCAGGGGGTATAGGACTTGCCGATTTCTGCAGCTGCGTTGGCCATCGCTCGAATCACCTGCCGGCTGCCGGTGTGTTGCGCCACTTCATCGAGTGACACGCCAGCCATCAAGGAAATCACCAGGCGGTTGCCAGCGGCGATCTGCACCTGGGCAAACTGCTCGGGCCGTACGGAGACGATGACTACATCACATTGATCTACCAGGGCCTGGTTATCGCGGGTGACCGTCACCGCCGACCATGGGGTATCCGCCAGCGGATTGCTGGCGCTGCGGTTCGACAACACCAACGACCGAGGCGCGATAAATGCTTTATCGAGCATGGCCAGGGCGATCGAGCGGCCGAGCCATCCCGAGCCACCGATAATGCCTATCGCGGGTTCGTTGATCATGTGAGCCTGCCTTCGTCAGTCAGAAGTCGAGGTCAGTCCGGGGTTACCGGTGACACTTCATCCATCACATAGCCGTGCCGGGAGTAGAAGCGTTTCAATTCACGCTCCTTGGGCTCCTTGCCGGTGAAGATCTTCACGTACTCGGGAATCCGCCGCATTCGCTCGCCGACGTCCTCTCGCGTGTTGGTGCTGATGTAGCCAATCTGCGTCAGGTAAATCGTCCTGGCCCGTACATCGGCACCGTCGAATGCGTAGTCAAAGCGCACAAACATCTGGATCAACGCCTCGCGCCGGGCAATGTCGGCAACACGGATGTGCTCGGACACTTCAGGCGACTGCAAGGCCCAACTGCGCATGGCAAATTCAAACTGCGAATCGAACAGGTCCGGGTTCAGCCAGCAGTCGAAAACGTTGAGCATCGCCTCAGCGATGCTGTCGGCATACACCTCGGTCTGGGCAATGATATTGCCGGTATTTTTTACCCGCCACCGCTCGATCAGCGCGGCCAGCAGTTCTTCACGGTCCTTGAAAAACCAGTAGAAGCTGGTTCTCGACAGGCCCAGTTTTTTCGCCAGCGGCATCACCCGCACGCTGTCGACGCCGCTCTCGATCAGGCTTTCGTAGGCGGCATCGAGCCACCCTTCCAGGGACCCTCTCCAACCGGTTTCTACTGCTTTGGTCTGTTCGTTCATGGCTCGATCCTAATCGTTCATCGGATACCACGCAAGAGAAATGTACACCTGTGTCTAGTATGTTGACACAGGTGTACATTTCACCCTAACGTAATTTTAACCGGGGTCCTCGCCCTCTTTCGGAGAGTCTTGACGATGCTGAATGATCCGCTCCTCCAGCCCTATCAGTTGAAGCACCTGACCCTTCGAAACCGCATCATGACCACCGCCCATGAACCGGCCTATCCGGTGGACGGCATGCCCAAGGAGCTGTACCGCGCCTACCACGTGGAACGCGCGAAAGCCGGCGTGGCGCTGACCATGACCGCAGGCTCGGCGGCGGTGTCCCGCGACAGCCCGCCGGTGTTCAACAACATCCTGGCCTACAAGGACGAGGTAGTCGGCTGGATGCGCGACCTGAGCGACGCCTGCCACGAGCATGGCGCGGCGGTGATGATCCAGTTGACGCACCTGGGCCGCCGCACCCGCTGGGACAAGGGCGACTGGTTGCCGGTGGTGTCTCCCTCTTTCGAACGTGAAGCCTCCCATCGTTCCTTCCCGAAGAAGATGGAAGACTGGGACGTGGAGCGCATCATCAAAGACTACGCCGACGCCGCCGAGCGCATGAAATACGCAGGCCTGGACGGCATCGAGCTGCAAGCCTACGGGCATTTGATGGATCAGTTCTGGTCGCCGCTGACCAACGACCTCGACGGCCCTTATGGCGGCTCCATCGACAACCGCCTGCGCTTTACCTTCGACATCCTCACCGCGATCCGCCAGCGAGTCGGCCATGAATTTATCGTCGGCGTGCGCTACACCGGCGACGAGCAACTGCCAGGTGGCCTGACCCCGGCAGACGGCCTGGACATTTCCCGGCGCCTGAAAGACAGCGGGATGGTGGACTTTCTCAACGTTGTGCGTGGCCACATCGACACCGACGCCGGCCTCACCGACCTGATTCCGATCCAGGGCATGCGCAACTCACCGCACCTGGATTTTGCCGGTGAGATTCGTGCCGCGACTGAATTCCCGACCTTCCACGCGGCGAAAATTCCGGACGTGGCCACCGCTCGCCATGCCATCGCCTCGGGCAAGGTCGATATGGTCGGCATGACCCGCGCGCACATGACCGACCCGCATATCGTGCGCAAGATTATCGAAGGCCGCGAAGAGGATATTCGTCCCTGTGTGGGCGCCAACTATTGCCTGGATCGGATCTACCAGGGTGGCGCGGCCTATTGCATTCACAACCCGGCCACTGGCCGTGAAACCAGCATGCCCCACGACATTCCCAAGGCGGCGCACAAACGCAAGATCGTGATCGTCGGCGCCGGTGTCGCCGGCCTGGAGGCGGCGCGCGTCGCGGCGGAACGCGGGCACGAGGTGGTGGTGTTCGAAGCCGCCAATCAGCCCGGTGGGCAGGTTCGACTGACGGCGCAGTCCGAGCGCCGACGGGAAATGATCAGCATCGTCGAATGGCGTATGGCCCAGTGCACGGCTCGCGGCGTGACCTTCAGGTTCAACACCTGGGCGGAATCGAGCACCGTCCACGATGAAAACCCGGACGTGGTGATCATCGCCACCGGCGGCCTGCCCCACACCGATATTCTCTCGGCCGGCAATGAGCTGGTGGTGTCGGCCTGGGACATTATCTCCGGCGACGTGAAGCCTGGGCGCAATGTGCTGCTGTTCGATGACGCGGGTGATCATGCCGGCTTGCAGGCCGCCGAATTCATCGCGAAAAGTGGCGCAAAAATCGAAATCATGACGCCGGACCGCACGTTTGCGCCGGAGGTCATGGCGATGAACCTGGTGCCTTACATGCGCTCGCTGCAAGCGCTGGACACGACCTTCACGGTGACATTCCGGTTGCTCTCTGTAGAGCGCGACGGCCCCGACCTGTTGGCGAGTATCGACAGTGACTATGGCAGCGCGCGCAAGGTGCGCAGGGTCGATCAAGTGGTGATCAACCATGGCACCCGTCCGCTGGATGAGCTGTATTTCGAGTTGAAACCTGCCTCCAGCAATGGCGGCGTGGTTGAACATCAGGACCTGATCGTTGGCAATCCGCAACAGGTGGTGACCAATCCTGATGGGCGGTTCCAGTTGTTTCGCATTGGTGATGCGGTGGCGGCGCGTAACACCCACGCTGCGATCTACGATGCGTTGAGACTGGTCAAAGACTTGTAAACCAAACCGGGTGCAGACTTATGTCAAAAGACCAAACGCCGTCCTGGAAAATCGCCGGGAAGAACGGTATTCACGGGCCGGTGGAAGGCTCGCAGTATTACTCGCCTGCAACGGATGACTGGTTGCCGACAGCGGCTGAAGGGTTTTGGATCAAGCCGCTGTTTGAGGATACCGAGCGCGGTGAGAAGACGATGTTGATGAAGGTGGATCCGGGGGCACAGGTGGCCAGCCATACCCATGAAGGTGAGCTGGAGCAGTTGTTTGTGTTGGAGGGGTCTTTTCATGATCAGGATCGGACGCTGAATGTGGGGGACTACTGTTGTCGCGCGCCGAATGCGGCGCACAGTGCGGGGTCGGTGACTGGGGCGGTTTTGATGGTGATTTATACGCGGCGGTGAGGGGGTTTGGTTGGGGTACATATCCGTTATTTGGGTTATGGCTGGTATTGGTTCCGCCCTTACGGCGGCTCACTTTTGATAGAGCGCAAAAGTAAGCAAAACGCTCTTGCCCCACCACTCGGCACCTCGCTGTGGCTCGGTGTGCCCTCACTCCGGCTTTGGACCGTGGGCCGCCGCGATGGGCCATCCTTGGCCCAGCGCGGCTAAACCGGCGTCCTGCCGGTTTACCCACGCTCCAAAGCCTGCGTTCGGCCAGCGTGGTTTAACGGGGCGCCTAAGATCAAGATCAAAAGCAAGAGCACGGCGGCCTGAAAGCCGACCTGAGTGGTAGAAGCAAAAGCAAATAAATCAAAAGCCAACGCGGTCCAATGTAGGAGCTGGCTTGCCTGCGATGCAGGCACCTCGGTCTACCTGAAAGAACCGGATCAAAAATGTGGGAGCGGGCTTGCTCGCGAAAGCAGCGTGTCAGTTGATACATGTGGTGACTGACACACCGCCTTCGCGAGCAAGCCCGCTCCCACATTTGGACTGTGGTTTTTCAGGGAGACCGAGGTGCCTGCATCGCAGGCAAGCCAGCTCCCACAGAGACCCAGTTCCGACAGAAGAGCCAGTGCCTACAGAGAAATCGATTCCCGCACTTGATCTGCTGTTGACCTGCTCTTGCTTCACACCACTCAGGTCGGCTTTCAGGCCGCCGTGCTCTTGCTTTTGACTTTGATCTCAGGCGCCCCGTTAAACCACGATGGCCGAACGCAGGTATTGCGGAGCGGGTAAACCGGCAGGACGCCGGTTTAGCCGCGCTGGGCCAAGGATGGCCCATCGCGGCGGCCCGCGGAGCAATGCCGGAGTGCGGGCATGCCGAGCCCTAGCGAGGCACCGAGTGGTGGGGCACAGACCTTTTGGTTACTTTTGGCTGGGCCGGCATTCCGGGCGTTTGCCAAAAGTGACCCGCCGTAAGGGCGGAACCATAGGAGGCCGTTACCGCAGCAACGGATATACACCCCCCACCCCACCAGCACCAAACCGCCAATGCATTAGCTTTACCCCAGCCACACACGCAAAACCTCATCCAAACGCAAACACCCCGGCTGCCCCAATTCCTGGCACAGCTCAATGGCCAACGGCTGCCCAACACCTATACGCCGAGCCCGTTCGGCATCGGCAAAAAACTCAAGGGCATCAGCCCACACCGGTCCCGTTTCATGCAAGGCCAGAACATCGTCGGCGTGGCGGGCGACAAACTCCATGTCATGACAGATGAGTATCTGGATCGCCCCACGTTGGCGCTCCTCTTCAATCAGCCTCGACATCCGCGCGCGCATCCTTGCATCCAGCCCTCGCTGCGGCTCATCCAGCAGGATGACCCGCGGCTTGCGGGCCAACAGGCAGGCCATGGCAACCATGCGCCGCGAAGCATGGTCCAGGTCCAACGGATGACGGTGGCCCTGTTCAAGCAGCCCCGTGCGCCTCAAAGCATCTTCCACACGCTGCCGGACCTGGGTGCGATCAAGCCCGATGTGCGTAAGCCCAAAAGTCACTTCGGCCTCGACCGTATCATGAAAAATCTGCTGCTCGGGCGTCTGGAACAGCGTCGCAACGCGCCCCGCCAACTGGTCAGCACGCAAGCCCGTGAGCCCGTCACCGTCCAGCAACACCTCACCTTGGGAAGGTTTGGCAAGGCCATTGATCAGGCGAACCAATGTACTTTTCCCGGCACCGTTGCGACCGATCAGCGCCAACACTTCTCCAGGCCGCGCAACAAAACTCAACGCGTTGAACAACGCGGGCCTGCCGCGATGGGCAAAATGCAAATCACGTACTTCAAGCATCAGACAGGTCCTTTAATTCGCTGACCAGCGCTGCCACGGTTGTTGGCAGGCTCGCACTTTGCGCACGCAGGTTGCGCGCTCGCAACGCCAGGCCGACGTCGGCGACAGGGCTGCCGGTGAGCGTGCCAAACCGGTCGGCCGCCCTCAGGAATGCATCAGGCTCGGCAAAATGGTGAAGCTGGCCCGTCTCCAGAATCGCGAAGCGGGTTGCCAATTGCAGGGCGAATTCGACGCAGACATCCAGCAGCACCAGCGTGGTGTGCTGCCGCAACTGGCGCAGGGTGTTGATCAATACCTGCCGGCTGGCGGGGTCGAGGTTGCTGCCCGGCTCATCGAGGATTAACACCTTCGGCTGCATCGCCATTGCGGCGCCAATGCCCAGGCGCTGCAATTCGCCACCGGAGAGTTCGAAGGGGTTGGCCTGGGCCAGCGCCTGCAACTCGCAAGCGCGCAACACCTGCTCCACACGCCGGTCAACCTCCACAACGCTGAGGCCCAGATTGCGCGCGCCGAATGCGACTTCATCGGCCACGGTCGCTGCGAGACCGGTGATCTGCTGCTCCGGCAGTTGGCCAACAAACTGCACGGTGCGCGCATGCTCCAGCGGTTCGAACGCGCTCCAGGGCCGCCCATCAATGAGTAGCGAGCCACTGCTGTTGCCGGTTTCGCCCTGCACCAAACGGCCACTCAGCCAGTGCCCAAACGTGGTCTTGCCGCACCCGTTGCCGCCGATTACCGCCAGGTGCTCGCCGACCTCCAGTTGCAGGTTCACGTCACGCAGTACGGCGTGCTCGCGGTAGGCGAAGTTAAGGTGCTGCATATCAATCAGAGGCATGACTTGATCACCGCTTGCAGGACGGCCACGGCCAGGATGCTGCGTCGCGCATACGCCTGCCAACGGCTTGCGGTAGCCTGCTGGCGTGGTGCGGCATGACGAAAACCACGAGCGTCGAGGATCCGGGCGCGCTCGCTGGTGTCCGAGAGCGCCAGGGTTACCAGCGGCACAAACAGGCTGGGCAGGCTTGCCAGGCGCGTCAGCCAGGAGCCTTCGATATTCATGCCACGGGTCTGTTGGCTATCGCGTATCGCCTGGCTGCGCCGGGAAAACTGCTCGATCAACAGCATGGGGCTGGTGAGCAAGTAGGAAACGCCAGGGGCAACGCCCAGCGCCTCCAGGCTGCGCAGCAACGCCAGCGGATGGGTGGTGGCGACGAACAGCAACGAGGCCACGAGGAACGTGACAAAACGACTGGCCACAAGCAGCGCGTAGTCGAGACCGGCCGGGCTGTAGTGCAACGCCCAGGGAAGCGCCGCAAGGCGTTGGCGATCTGCCGCCGGCAGCAGGCCAGCGTGGATGATCACCAGGGCCAGCGCGAAAGGACCGGCCATGACCAACAGGCGTAGCGCGACGAAACGGCCCAGATGCAAGGACGCGCTCCAGGCGAGTAACAGCAGGTCGGCGGCCAGCAACACAGGCCAGGGATAGACGAACAGGCTGCAGGCGACCCAGGCCAACAGGCACAGCTTTATACCGGGGTCCAGCCGATGCAGGGCGCTGTCGCCCTGGCGATAGAGAACGTTGCGGGTCATGAGGCCTGCCGATGGCTGTGATACAGATAGGGGTATTGCGCTTCGATGCGCAGCGGAAGGCGCTTGACCAGCAACCAGACCAGTAAGGCCGTGAGGGTCTTGTCCACCACGTTCGCGCTGAAGATGGTCAGGCTGACCGAGGCATACAGCGACTTGCCGCCGTGCAGCAGCCACGCCAGGAACAGGTCGGTTCCCGACCCGGTCACCCCGCCGAACAAATAGATATTGATGGGCACGGCCACCAGCATCAGCGCGGTACTGATCAACAGGCCCGAGAGCAGCGCGTACCACCAGCGTGAAAACCCACCCATGCGGGCGAGCCAGCCGGCACTCAGGCCGATGACTACGGACACCGGCGCAAACACCGCGCTCATGGGGTTGGCCATGATGCCCAGCAGCAGGTTGGTCGCCAGCCCGGTGACCGCACCGCGCGTCGGCCCCTGGAGAACAGCGACCAATAACGTGCCAATGCAGTCCAGGTAGATCGGCAGGCGAAACCATTTGCCGATCAATGCCGCAACGATATTGATGGTCACCGCGACGCCCATCAGCGTCAGCGTATGGGTGCTGAGTTTCATGCCTGGCTTGCCGCCTGCCGGGGCTCAATAATCAGCTCCGGATAGCCGGACTGCTCGCACGGTTCCCGGTGGAAACTAAGCTCCTGCAATTCGGCCAACACCACCTCGGCGGTGGTGAACACACTGGAGCCAGGCACCAGGTGGGCACCGAGTGTCTTGCCCTGGCTATCGGAAATCGCGATGTGAACGTGCTCGCTCTCGGCATCGATAGTGCCCACCAGCGACACGATCTCGAAGAATCCTGAGTGCTCGGTCCAGACCCCGGTGTGGGCAAAGCGCAAGGTGGCCTTGGTCAGGCTGCCCACGCAGGTGACGATGGTGGCAGCACGCAGCCCCGCCGCCTGCATGAACCGGCGCAGCTCCACCAGCAGGTCGTCTCCGGGTTTGAAGCGCACCGCGTAGTAACGGGCACTGCTGGCAACGGGTTGGTAGATGGTCGTGGACATGGGTTGATCCTCAGAAGTCATAGCTGGCGCGCAGGTAGTAGAAAGCACCGTTGAAGCCATCGGGTGCCAGGCTGGTGTATTTCGACACGCCACGGGAACGGTTGGCCGGCAGCAGCTTGTCGGGATGGGTGTCAAAGACGTTGTTGCCGCCGACACTCACGGTCAGCGAGTCGGTGAAGTGATGGGCGATGTCCAGATTGGTCACCCACTGCGGGCTCATGCGCTGGTCCAGCGCGGGGTTGGTGGCATGGGTGTAGGTGTAGCGGCCATAGCGCACGCCGGACAGGTTGATATCCCAGTCTTCCCAGTTGTAGAGCGCATTGAGCACCAGCTTGCTGTCCGGGGAGGCGTCCTCGATCAGGCCCTGGATCTGCCGCCCGATCAGCACCAGGTTGGTGCCTGCCAGCGCCGCCGGGTTGGGGGCAATGTGGGTGATCGTGGTCTTGGTTTTGCTGTAGCCCAGGCCCAGTTCGAGCTTGCCCGGCACCGACAGTTCGGGGCGGTAGTGACCCACCACATCCACACCGCGGGTCATGGTGTCCATGGCGTTGGTGAAGAAGCGCGCCGAGGCGATGTCGGAATAACCGGCAGCGCTGAGGATGCTCTGCACATAGTTGCCGGTGAGGTTCTGGGTCGGCGTGATGCGATCAACAATGCCGATCTGGTAGGCGTCGATCGACAGGTCGCTGTTGTGGCTCGGGCGCAGTACCAGGCCGGCCGACAGGTTGCGGGATTTCTCCGCCTTGAGATCACTGGCCCCCAGGGCCTGGGCTGCGCCGCTGCTGACCGGCAAGGTGCGCGACTGGAATACATCGTTGCCGTAGAAGGTCAGCGAAGTCGAAGAGGTGTATTGCTGGCCCAGGGCCGGCGCACGGAAGCCGGTACTCGCGGTAGCACGTACGGCAATCTGCGGTGTGAAGTCATAGCGCGTCGACAACTTGCCGGTGGTGGCCGAGCCGAAGTCGCTGTAGTGCTCCTGGCGCACCGCCAGCCCGGCCTGGAATTTATCGGTGAACTGGCTTTCCAGGTCCAGATAGGCGTTGTACGAATGCCGCGACGAGTTGCTTTCATCCCCCGGCGTCAAGCCGCTGTAGGCCTGCGCACCCGGCGGCGCCGGCGTCACGATGCCCGCACCGTCCAGCACCGGGTTGCCAATCACCGGCTGCCCGCCATTGATCCACGACGCGGTGTCACCGGCCTTGAGTTGGTAGCGATCTTCGATGGCGCCCACACCGGCCGAAAGCGTGACCGGGTTGTTCAGCGCGGAGAAGCTCAGATCACGGGTGTAGTCCAGGTTCAACACGCTCTGTGCATTAATCCGCTCGCCGTTGTAAAAGTGCGTAGGGCTGGCGGCCCCCAGGCTCGCGTTGACGGTGTCGCTGATCCAGTCCTGCTGCTGGTTCTGCCCATAGGTGGCGGAAAGATCGAAGCGGCCTTGTTCGCCCAGGTCGTACTTGAGGCCGATGGTGCTGGCCACGTCATCCTGGCGCACGGTCAGGTCCGGCATGAAGCCGTCCGGGTAGATTGAACGTACGTTGCCGTTGTCCTGGGGGCGCACGTACAGCAGCTTCACTTCGTTGAAGGTACGGCCAAATGTACCGAATGAATAAGCGCGCAACTGGTCCGTCAGGCCCACCTCCCCGTTGTAGGCCAGATTGAATTTGTGCATGCCGCTGGCACCCCAGATCTTGTCCCGGTCGGCGCTGGCTTCCCGTGAGTCGCCGTTGAAGTAGTACTGGCGGGTGTCGGGGTAGCCTCGGTCCGTGGGGTTGTTCAGCGTGCCGTCGAAACTCAGGTTGAGAAAACCGTCATCGCCGAGCTTGAACCCCTTCCAGCCGTTGACCTCGCGACTCAAACCATCGCCCTTGCTGTACTGGCCCACTTGGGTCGAGAAATGGCCGCCGCTGTCGTCCTTGCGCAGCACGATATTGACCACCCCGGCAATCGCGTCCGAGCCATATTGGGCCGAGGCACCGTCGCGCAGTACCTCCACATGGTCCACGGCGCTGACGGGGATGGTGCTGATGTCCACCGGTTGCGAACCGTAACCCCAGTCTTCCTGGACTTTCACATAGGCCGAAGCGTGACGCCGTTTACCGTTCACCAGCACCAACGTCTGGTCCGGCGACAGGCCACGCAGCGAGGCAGCCTTGCCATTCCAGGCACTCAGGCCGGTGCCGCCGCTTTGCGGAAAGTTGAACGAGGGCACCAACCGCTCCAGCGCCTGGTTGAGGGTGGTCGCGCCCGAGCGCTCCAACTGCTGTGAGTCGATGACATCGACTGGCGCGCTTGAACTCAGCGCTGTCACGTCGGTGCGGTGCGTACCCAGTACCACCACTTGGTCCAACTGCGGCAATTGAACCGCCGTGTTGTGTTTGGCCGGTGCTGGCGCGGCACTGGTCACAGGCACGGTTGCCGGGCTGATGATGATGGTGCCCTGGGCGTTGCGCGTCGCTGCCAGGCGGGTGTCGACCAGGGCGCGTGCGATGGCTTCGTCGGTGGTGAAATCACCCACCACTGCGCTGGAGCGCTGGCCCTGAATCAGGTTTTGATCAAAGGAAATCGTCTCGCCGCTTTGCTGGGACAGGTCCAGCAGCACCTTGCCCAGCGGGCCGGCCGCCAGGTCATAGTGAGCCCGCGGGCTGGTGCTATTGAGCGTTGCTGCGCCGGCAGGCGCGGCAACGGCCAGCGCTGCTGCACCACTCAGCGAAAGGGTCAGGGCCAGGCGGCTCAAGGTGAAACGAGGGCTGGGGTGAAGGGCCATGGGTAATCGGTCTCAAGGGGAGGATTACCAGTGAAGAGCCAAAGCGACGGCCAATATTAAATGCGGGCACTAGATCGGTTTTGCCTAAGGTTATAACTAGGTTTTTGCGGCGCGTTCGGGCAGTGAAATATTCACCCAGTAATCGGTATAGAACTGCACCTCCAGGCCCAGGCTATCGCGCAGGGCCAGCAGGGTTTTCCGGGTATCGTCCAACGAGTAGATACCGCTGACTCTCAATTGCGCGGCCTGCGGGCTGACGCGAATGATGCCGCTGCGATAGGTGCGCAACGCATCGATCAGGCTGCCCAGGGGCTGGTCGTATACCTTCATCAAGCCTTTCACCCAGAGCAAGGCGTCGGGCGGCGATGTGCGAACTTCCAGCTGGCCCTGGCCATTGAACCAGGCGCCCTGCCCGGCCTTGAGGGCGAGCCGCTGACCGTCAAGTGTGGTCAGCAGGGCATTGGATGAGAGCACCAGTACGCGTGTCAGTTGCGCGTCCCGGCGTACCTGCAATACCGAGTCGAGGCTGCTGACCACGCCGGCCGGCGTTTCGATTCGCAGCGGTTGCTGGCGACCTTGAGCCACCGCCACCTGCAACTCGCCTTCGCGCAAGGTCAAGTGGCGATTGCCATCGCCGAAGTCCGGTGTGATCCGGCTGCGCGCATTCAACAGCAATTGGCTACCGTCGGGCAATTGCAGCTGGCGCCGCTGCCCGGTCCCGCTGACCAGGTCGTGAAAGGCAAAGACATCGTCAGGCAGAGCCCGCGCCGTGAGGATCGCCGCCGCGCTGACACCCAGCAGCCCGGTAGCGTTACGAATAAACGCACGACGGCTGGACGGGGCCTTGATGGTCTTGAGCAATTGCTCGGGCGCCAGCCGCCCCAGGCCTGCGCCCTGCAAGCCGAGCATCTGGCCCTTGAACGCCTGAATGCTGGAGGCATGGCGCGGGTCACGCGCCTGCCACTCCAGAAAGGCCCGCTCCTCCTGGGCACTGGCGTGACCGGAATCGAGCAGCGCCAGCCATTGGGCAGCTTCATCAAGGATTTGCTCGTGCGCGCTTTGGCTCATAGCGGGTTCAACATCTTCAGGCTGTAGCGATAGGCTTGTGTGATGTACTGGTGCACCCGCGGTGCGGAGATGCCGAGTTGCTCGCCAATCTGTTCGTAAGTCAGGTTGCCGAACTGGCGCAGGATAAACGCGGCCTTGCCTCGCCCAGGCAGGCCATCCAGCATTTTATCCAGCGAAACCACGGCCTCGATCATGATCAAGTGTTCTTCAGGAGAGGGCTGGAATTGCTCGGGCAAATCAGCGAGCGACTTCAGGTAGGCGTTCTCCAGATCACGCTGGCGCCACACGTCATAGATCAAGTGACGCGCGATGGTCGAAAGGAACGCACGAGGCTCACGAACCGAGCCTGGGTCACGCATGGTGAGCACGCGCACGAACGTCTCGGCGGCAATGTCTTCAGCGCTCGCGGCGCAGCCGACCTTTGCTCTCACGCGAGAACACAGCCAGCTGTAGTTGGTGACGAACAACTGGCTGACGAACTGACGATTGAAGCCTGTGGGGTTGATCATGAGCAGAAAAGGCCGTGCGTAAACCTTGGTTTTTTTAGTATGTCAGAAGCTAATAATCCGGTAATAGAATAAAAAACTAAAAACTTATTCCATGTAGCGATATGGGTTGCAGGGCGGCAAAACCTCCGTATCCGCTGACGCGCAAGGCTCGTGCGCGAGCATAACCTTAGCTGTCGATGTTCTTATTCCTCACGCCCCGCGATGGGTAAATTGTTAGCCACACACATTTCTACAAGGGCTGGCTAATGTCTGAATCTCAATCCGAACCCGTGGCCTGGATTGCCGGCGTTGGTGCCGTCGCAGGACTGGGCGCCGCACTGGCACGGCGTTTTGCCGGGGAAGGTTATCGCGTCGTCGTCAGCGGCCGGAGCGCGCACAAGCTGCAAGCGGTGGTCGATGAGATCCAGGCGGCCGGTGGGCAGGCGGTGGCGATCGTGGCCGACTCGGGCATCGAGTCAGAAGTGATCGCCGCCAGTCAGCAGGTTAGCCAACTGGGCACCCTCAAGGCTGCGATCTTCAATGTTGGCAATGCCGTGTCGTCACCCGCGCTGGAGTTGAGTGCGCAGTTGTTCGAGCAGACCTGGCGCGCATCGACACTCGGCGGATTTGTATTCGCTCGCGAGGCCACTCGCGTGCTGCTCGACAACGGTGGCGGCAGCCTGTTGTTCACCGGGGCTACCGCGTCTTTGCGCGGCAAACCACCCTTCACCGCCTTTGCGGCGGCCAAAGCCGGGCTCAGGTCGCTGAGCCAGTCATTTGCCAGGGAGTTCGGCCCGCAGAACGTGCACGTTGCCCACGTGATCATTGATGGCGTGATCGACGGCGAGAAAGTGCGAAGTCGCGCGCCGGACTACCTCGCCCAGCGTGGAGAAGACGGCGCACTGAAGCTTGAAGACATCGCCGATGCCTATTGGTATCTGCACACCCAACCGCGCAGCGCCTGGACCCAGGAGCTGGATCTGCGGCCCTTCAAGGAACCCTTCTAAACACGGGAGTGATGATTTATGGGAACTCATCAGGCTCATCTCGCACCGGTCTCAGTGTCGGGTGTACTCAATTACCTGCTGGATACCGGTGAGCGGCCGGTCAACTACACCTATCCGCAGCCGGACGGTACGTCCAAGCGCAGCGGCGTGCTGGACCCGACTCAAGTGAGCATCCACAACGCCCGGCTGCTCGAGGAACCTGCGAACATCGATCGCCAGGGTTTCGAGAGACTCGAGCACGCCAGCGCCGTGGCCAACCTGGAAGATGATGATCAGGTACGCACGCATTACTACCCGGAAACCGAAGCTTTGCTCAAGCAGCGCACGGGGGCCGTCAAGGTGGTGATATTCGATCACACCATTCGTGTAGACGAACCTGGACGGGAAGACCGTGGGTTGCGCGAACCCGTGCGCTACGTGCACAACGACCAGACCGAGCGCTCAGCCATTCGCCGCGTGCGCGACCATCTGCCCGCCGACGAGGCCGAGCAACGCCTGCTCAAGCGGTTTGCGATCATCAACGTGTGGCGGCCCATTGGTGCGCCAGTGCTCAGTTCGCCCCTGGCCGTGTGCGACGCGCGCAGCATCGCCAGTGGCGACTTGCTGCCCAGCGACCTGGTTTACCGCGACAAGGTCGGCGAGACCTTTTCGGTCAGGGCCAACCCGGCGCACCGCTGGTATTTCTACCCTCGGTTACAACCCGATGAAGTGCTGCTGCTAAAGATTCATGACAGCCGCCGCGACGTCGCACAACGCAGCGCCCATACCGCCTTCGATGACCCAACCACCCCGGCCGACGCACCGCCACGACGCAGCATAGAACTGCGTGCACTGGTATTTTTTGCCGAGTAACGCCAACTCATTACAGGGACGAAAGACATGTCGAGACTGAAGGACAAATACGCACTGATCACAGGCGGCACATCAGGTATTGGCCTGGAAACCGCTCGGCAGTTTTTGGCGCAGGGCGCAACGGTCGCGATCACCGGCCGCAACGAAAGTGCATTGGCGGCTGCCAGACAAGAGCTGGGCGATGCAGTGCTGACGATTCAAAGCGACGCCGGTGATACGGCTGGCCAAAAGGCGCTGGCGCACACGCTGACCGAGTTGTGGCCGCGTCTTGATGTGCTGTTTGTTAACGCGGGTGATGTGACCCACCGTTCTATCGAGGAGTGGGATGAGCACACATGGGATCAGTTGATGCAGACCAACCTCAAGGGTCCGTTTTTTCTGATCCAGGCGTTGCTGCCGTTACTGGCAAACCCTTCTTCGGTGATTCTCTGCGGCTCGGTCAGCGCGCGTATCGGCCTGCCGCAAAGCAGCGCCTATGCCGCGAGCAAGGCCGGGTTACTTTCATTGGCGCGCACGCTCTCGGGCGAGTTCATTGGACGGGGTATTAGAGTCAACGGGCTGAGCCCTGGCCCAACGGAAACAGCGGCACTCGGCAAGCTGGGTTTGCCCGCCGCAGAGCAGGAAGCCTTGCGCGAAACAATCCGCCAGTTGGTGCCCATCGGACGACTGGGAACTCCGTGGGAATTGGCCAAGGCAGCACTCTTCCTCGCCTCTGATGAGTCGACGTTTGTGGTGGGGACAGAGCTGTTGGTGGATGGCGGCGTGGGCAATTTGTGAGCCCCATGTCGAGCACTTCACGCGACCTCAGGGACGCGTGAGGAACAACACCAGGGTTGATACCTCGCCCGCACAATCATCGAGCATGCGGCCCCAAAACCGGGCACAAAAGTAACAAGTAACACAGCACGCGCTCTATCCCCACGTATCGGCAATTCTCTCCAGCCCTTATAAACCGTGCGCTTTGCGGGCGCGCAACAATTTGGCACAAGCCTTGCTTCGCTCTGAAAATCATCTGATATATCAGATGATTTTCAGGAGCAAACATGTCCGAACCTACTGATTTTCCCAGCCAGAGCCCATCGGCGATGGCCCCCACAAAAAGCGCAGCGCAACTGCGCGAACTTGCCTATGCGCAGATCAAGCAGCGGATTATCAGCTGTGAGTATCGCCCCGGTGATGCGATCAACGAGGCGCAACTGACTGCCGCGCTGGGCATCGGCCGCACACCTATCCACCAGGCGCTGCACCGCCTGGAAGTTGAAGGCATGGTCACGATCATGCCGCGCAAGGGTGTGATGGTGACGGCCCTGTCACTTAACGATGTGCTCGACATGATCGAAGTACGCGTGAGCAACGAACAGCTCTGCATAAAGCTGGCAGTTGAGCGGGCGACTGACGCCGATATCCAGTCCATGCGCGACATTCTGGACTGCACCCCCGCCCTGCTGGCCAAGCACGACGTACCAGGCCTGATGTCGCTGGACCTGCAATTCCACATGTCGATTTCAGCCGCCGCCCACAACCGTGTGCTGGCCGAGTTGCTGCGCAATCTCCACGAAAAACAGGCACGTTTCTGGTTCCTGACCCTGTCGGAAAACCATCACAGCGAACGCATCTACCACGAACACCTGCAAATCCTTGAGGCACTGGAACAGCGTGACGGCACTGCCGCCGTCGCCGCGATCCATCACCACATCGACGATTTCCGTCGCGCCATCATGCGCACGCTTTAAACCCTAACTACGAGAGCTTTTCATGACTCAAATGACATTCCAGGTTGTCGGCCAGGGCGAACACCACGCCACCATCAAGCACCTGATCATCGCGGGCTGGGCGGGACGCAACAGCGAAGCCGTTGAGCACCACATTGCCGAACTGGAAGCACTGGGCGTGCGCCGTCCGACTCAGGTGCCGTGTTTCTACCGGGTATCCGCCAGCCTGCTGAACACCGCCGAGAGCATCCAGGTGCCTGGCAAGGATTCCTCCGGCGAGACTGAGTTCGTATTGATCCCCAGCGAGCAAGGCCTGTTGATCGGCCTGGGTTCGGACCACACCGACCGCAAGGTTGAAAGCTATGACGTCACCGTCTCCAAGCAGATGTGCGACAAGCCCATCGCTCAGCAGGTATGGCGCTACACCGAGGTGCAGGAACACTGGGACCAACTGGTGATGCGTACCTGGCGCGTGCGTGATGGCGTGCGTGCGCTGTACCAACAAGGTCCGGTGACCAACTTGCTGGCGCCGCAAACACTCCTGGCAAAACTCAACAGCGACGCGTCGTTGCCGGCGGACACCGCGATGTTCTGCGGTACGCAATCGGTGATCGGCGAGCTGGGTTATGGCGAAGCCTTTGAAATGGAACTGTTCGACCCCGTCCTCAACCGCAGCCTGCGTCACCAGTACGGTGTCGAGCCGCTGCCTGTCGCCGAGTGAAATTACGATGAACGATATTGCACAGTTCGCCCAGGCACTGGCTGACGGCCGTACCACCAGCGAAGCGTTGGTCAAGCAGTCATTGACCCGAATTGAAGCGCACCGCGCAGCGGGCGGGGTGGCCTATATCAGCGTCGACGCTGAAGGCGCCCTGCAGGCGGCGCGGGCCAGCGACCTGGCACGTGCTTCGGGTTACGTGCCGTCAGCCTTGGCCGGGCTGCCGGTGTCCATCAAGGATTTGTTCGACGTGAGCGGCCAAGTCACTGCCGCCGGCTCCAGCCTGCTCGCTGATGCACCACCCGCCAGCCGTGATGCGCTGGTGGTTGAACGACTGAGGTCGGCAGGCGCGATTTTGCTTGGCCGAACCAACATGAGTGAGTTCGCGTTTTCCGGCCTGGGGCTCAACCCGCACTACGGCACCCCACTCACACCGTCTGCGCCTGGGCGTATCGCGGGCGGCTCCAGCTCCGGCGCCGCCGTGAGCGTGGCACTGGGCATGGCCGTGGCAGGATTGGGCACCGACACTGGCGGCTCGATCCGGATACCCGCCGCGTTCTGCAACCTGACCGGTTTCAAACCCAGCGCCAGCCGCGTGCCCATGGCTGGCTCCTTCCCCTTGGCGGTCAGCCTGGACTCTATCGGTGCCCTGACAAACAGCGTCGCCGACTGCATCCTGCTCGACCAGATTCTCAGCGGCGAGCAGCTTGATACCCGTGCGACGCCCCTGGCCGGGCTGCGCCTGGCGGTCACCCGGGACCTTGTACTCGAGCAACTCGACGCCGGCGTCACACTGGCCTTCGAACGCAGCCTGGACCTGCTCGCCAAAGCAGGCGCCAGTATCCGCTGGTTCGACTTTCCAGAACTGCACGAGTTGCCCCGGATTAACGCGGCGGGCGGGCTGACGGCCGCCGAAGCCTGGCACGGCCATCGCCAGTGGCTAGAGGGCGAAGACAGCCTGCGCTATGACGCCCGCGTTGCCCAACGCATCCGCCGCGGCGCAGCCATCAGCGCAGCCGATTACCTGGACGTACAAGGCGAGCGCCAACGCCTGATCAACATGGCGCGCGAACGCCTGGGCGATGCCGATGCCTGGTTGCTGCCGAGTGTCGCGGTCGTGCCACCGAAGTTGGCGGACCTTGCCGATGACGCGGCGTTTTTCGCCACCAATGGCCTGGTACTGCGCAATACCAGCGTCATTAACTTCCTCGACGGCTGCGCCCTGAGCCTGCCTTGCCAGCGTGGCGAAGAGTTACCGGTCGGGCTGTCGATTGCAGGTCTGCACGGGCAGGACGCGCGCGTACTGCAAGTGTCGCGCGCAATCGAAGCCCTCTTGCGAGAGCACACGTGATGCACTGCCGTTGAACCAGGGGCAGGCCCGCCCTGCCCTGTTTTAACTGACTGATACACCCAAAAAATTCCACGGTGGACCATCGTGAGCCCCCGCTCGCCTGCCAATCGGCGTGTGTGGCCAACTGCGCAACGAATTGACGAGATAACTTATGAGCCGAAGTAACCCGAGTTCAACCCTCGAACTAGACCACGCGCCGGTGGCGGACGAAGTCGCCGTTGTCTATCGCAAAATCGCCTGGCGTCTTCTCCCCTTTCTAGTGTTTCTCTTCGTACTGGCCTGGATCGACCGGGTGAATGTCGGCTTCGCCAAACTCGCCATGTTGCAGGACCTGGGTTTCAGCGAAGCCGTGTATGGCCTGGGTGCCGGGATCTTCTTCATTGGCTACTTCATCTTCGAAGTACCGAGCAACCTGATCCTGGAAAAAATCGGTGCCCGTCGCACCCTGGCGCGCATCACGATTATGTGGGGCCTGACGTCCGTTGCCATGGCCTACGTTGAAAGCGCCTGGTCGTTCTACGTGCTGCGCTTTTTGCTCGGAGCCTTTGAAGCCGGCTTCTTCCCCGGCGTGGTGCTGTACCTCACCTACTGGTTTCCGGCGGCGCAGCGCGCAAAAATCAATGGCATGTTCATGACCTCCTTCGCGATTGCCGGCGTGGTCGGCGGCCCGCTCGCGGGGTTCATCATGAGTCGTATGGTCGGGGTTGGCAGCCTGGCGAACTGGCAGTGGCTGTTCATTCTTGAAGGTATTCCGTCGGTAATCGCAGGCTTCCTGGTACTGCGCTACCTCCCGGAAAAACCGGTGAATGCCAAATGGCTGACCCCGGCCCAGCAAAAAATGGTCACCGAAACCATTGCCCGCGAAGACAAGGCCCCCGGCAAACACAGCGACCTTCGTTCATTGATTCGTTACCCCAAGCTGTGGTTATGCGCGCTGGTGTACTTCTGCCTGGTCAGCGGCAACGCGACCATTGCGTTCTGGACCCCATCCGTCATCAAGTCGCTGGGCGTGGACGACACCATGCACATCGGGCTGCTGTCCTCGATCCCATTCATATTGGGTACCGCGGCGATGCTGTGGAATGGCTTTCACTCCGACAAGACCGCTGAACGCCGCGTGCACTGCGCCATGGCCGCCCTGCTCGCCGGCCTCGGGCTGATCTGCACCGGCCTGTTTATCGGCAATGCGGTACTGGCGTTGATCGCCCTGACGGTTGCCGCGATGGGCATACTCGCCGCGTTCCCGGTGTTCTGGTCGATTCCCGGCGCATTCCTGGCTGGCACCGCTGCCGCCGGCGGTATTGCCCTGATCAACTGCATCGGCAACCTCGCCGGTTTCGTTGCGCCCTACATGATCGGATGGCTGAAAACCCTGACCGGCAGCCTGTCTGCGGGGCTGTATATGGTGGCCGGTTTTGAGCTACTGGCGGCGGTGTTACTGCTGTTGTTATTCAAAGGCATCAAGGTCAGCAAGTAACGTTTCAGAGGGCATGGATTATTACCGGAATCAACAAGGACACTTCATTGGCCAACCAACCGCTTGTGCCGCTTCATACACTTTGGTTTTTTGAAGCCGTGGCGCACCAGAAAAGCTTCACCAAGGCCAGCCAGGTGCTGTGCGTCACGCAAAGCGCGGTCAGCAAGCAAGTGCGCAACCTGGAGAGCAACCTGGGGCTTGAACTCTTTGAGCGACGTTGCACTGAGGTAACGCTCACCGAAGCGGGTGCGATGTTATTGGAGGGTGTTCAACCGCTGCTGGCGTCGCTCAAGCAGATTGTGCAGACGCTTCACAGAGATCGTTCCTAGGGCAACTCACGGGACGCCGGGCTCAAACAGCCGGGCGTCCCTGATTGGAACATCAGATAATCGCTTCAAAAACCACCGCCATGGCAATCGCCACCAAAGCGCTTAAAAACGACCACTTCAAGCAAAACCGCTGCAGCTCACCCACCTCCCGGTTCAGCAAACCACTCATCAAATACCCCGCCGCCACCAAGGGGCTCAGGGCATGCACCGGTTGCCCCAACACTGCCGCGCGGGCGACGTGCATCGGGTCGACGCCGTACTGCGCGGCGGCCTTGGCGAGTAACGGCACGATGCCGAAGAAAAACGCATCGTTGGACATAAAAAAGGTAAACGGCAAGCTGGCAAACGCGGTGATGATCGCCAGGTGCGGGCCGGCGCTTTCCGGCAGCACGCCAATGAACTGGCTGGACATCGCATCGACCATGCCGGTGCCGCTGAGAATGCCGGTGAACGCCCCTGCGGCGAATATCAACGCCAACACACTCAACACGCTGTCAGCGTGTGCGGCGATGCGCTGCTTTTGATCCGCCAGCCGTGGATAGTTGATGAGCAAGGCCAGTGCAAACGCGACCATCATCAACACCGGCAATGGCCCAAGGCGCAAGCCCATGGCAGCGACCAGCCCGAGGGTCAGCGCCAGGTTGACCCAGATCAAGCCAGGCCGATGACTGTCCCTGCTGCTGCCTGCCTGATTCTCGATGGGCGCCGTGGCCGCGGAACGGTCCCAGTTC
>Ga0247816_10000314_pt1 | contig 29063 bp, 32 predicted proteins | sample UWRJL209509C1_FD_179930 | JGI IMG/M metagenome (GOLD analysis project Ga0247816, IMG submission 179930) | Plant litter microbial communities from Arlington Agricultural Research Station in Wisconsin, United States - UWRJ-L209-509C-1 | ecosystem: Environmental > Terrestrial > Plant litter >...
CGGCGCGGCCAGGTCCGTCCCAGCCGCTTCACCCGGCGCGGCAGCGGATGCGGTTCGCACGGCGCTCACAGGCCGGCCAGCTTCACCCGGCGCACGAGAGCGATCAGCATCGGGGCGCCGAGGAAGGCGACGACCAGGCCGGCCTCGATCTCACCGGGCTGGGCGATCACCCGGCCGAGCACGTCGGCGGCCAGCAGCAGCGCCGGGCCGAGCACGGCGGAGTAGACCAGAATCCAGCGGTAGTCCGGGCCGGTGAACCGGCGGGCGATGTGCGGCACGGCCAGGCCGACGAACACGATCGGGCCGGCCATCGCGGTGGCCGAGCCGCAGAGCAGCACCACAGCGACGGCGCAGACGACCCGCGCCACGATGAGGTTCTGGCCGAGCCCGCGGGCCAGGTCGTCACCGAGAGCGAGCGCGTTCAGCATCCGCCCGGCCAGCAGGCAGAGCAACGCACCGACGACGATGAACGGCGCCAGCTGCAGGGCCGAGGTGAGGTCGCGGGCCACCAGCGATCCGGCCGCCCAGAATCGGTACCGGTCGAACGCGCCGGGGTCGCTGAGCAGCACGATGGTGATCAACGAAGTGAGTGAGGCGGTCAGGGCGGTGCCGGCCAGGGCGAGTTTCACCGGGGTGGCGCCCTCCCGGCCGAGCGATCCGACCACGTAGACGATCACGGCGGCCACGAACGCCCCGGCGAAGGCGAACCAGACGTAGCCGAGCGCCGAGGTCACCCCGAACCAGGCGATGCCGGCCACCACGAACAGGGACCCCCCGGCGTTGACGCCGAGCAGACCGGGGTCGGCGAGCGGGTTGCGGGTGATGCCCTGCATGAGCGCACCGGCCATGCCGAGGGCTAGCCCGGCGAGTAGGCCGATCACGGTGCGGGGCACCCGCAGGTCGAGCACCACGGTGTGGTCGGTGAGGCTGAGGTCGGGGCGCAGCAGCGCCTCGAACACGGTGCCGATCGGGATGGACCGGCTGCCGACCACGAGCGAGGCCACCACGGCGAGCACCAGCAGCAACAGCGCGACGCCGAGCCCGATCAGTTGCCGTCCGCGCGGCACCCGCAGCAGGTCGGCGGGCGAGACGGTGCCGCGCGCGGGCGCATCCGTCGCCCCGGGAACTGCTGAGGTAAGCATTACCTAAGTATGTCAGCCTGCCGCACTCCCCGACCAATGGGTGGCCCACTTTTGCTAGTCGCCGGGCACCGCACACTAGCCAAACTGGGCCAGTCATACCGCGGCCGGGTGGTCTGCAGCGCCAGTCAGCGGTGGCCGCCGCCGGTTTCGACCGGCCGGCCGGGCAGGTTCGACCACTGCGACCAGGAGCCCGGGTACATCGCCGGCGTGAACCCGGCCAGGGTGAGAGCCACCGCCTCGTGCGCGGCCGTCACGCCCGAGCCGCAGTAGACGCCCACATCGAACGCGAGCTCCGGGGCATCCGGGGCCGCCTCGGCCCCGGGCGTGCCGGGCCGCAGTCCGAGCGCCTCGAAGCGGGCACGCAGCTCCGCCGCCGGCAGAAACCGGCCGTCGGGGGCCAGGTTCGCGCTCGTGGGCGCGCTGACCGCGCCGGGAATGTGCCCGGCCTTCGGGTCGATCGGTTCGACGTCGCCGCGGTAGCGTTCGTGGGCGCGCGCGTCGAGCAGAAAGCCGACCTGCGCGACCGCGGCGGCGGCATCCGCATCGAGCACCGGCAGGCGCCCGGTCGACAGGGTGATCGCACCGGGCCGAACCGGCTCCTCCCCCTCCACCACGGGCAGGTTCGCCGCCCGCCAGGCCGCGAGGCCGCCGTCGAGCAGGCGCACGTCGCGCACGCCGGCGTTCTTCAGCAACCACCAGGCGCGCGCGGCCGACTGATTGCCCAGATCGTCGTAGACCACCACGGTGTCGCCGTCGTTCAGGCCCCAACCGCGGGCGGCGGCCTGCAGCGCCGTCACGGTGGGCAGCGGATGCCGACCATCGGCTGGCTCGCCGTGCCCGGCCAGTTCGGTGTCCAGGTCCACGTACACGGCACCGGGCAGGTGTCCGCGACGGTACTCCACCCGGCCGGGCGGACCGCCCAACTTCCAGCGCACGTCGAGCACGCGCGGCCCCGGGCCGACAACAAAAAGAGCGGCCAGGTCGTCGGCCGAAATCAGGGTGTGCATCCGTTTACGTTAGTCGGCGTCGGGCCCGGCCCGCTGCGGCCCCGACCAGTAGGTCTGCCGTCGTTCGGGCCATAGACTAAACGGTTGTGAGCAGCTACTGGACCCTTCTGAAAACCCCGGGCGTTGCCCGTCTCATCGGAGCCCAGCTCACCGCCCGATTCCCGTTCGGAATGCTGTCGCTGGCGTTCCTGATCCACATCGAGGCGCTCTTCGATTCCTACGCGGCCGCCGGTCTGGTGCTCGCCGCGATGAGCATCGGCCAGGCCATCGCCGGCCCGCTCACCTCACGCCTGATGGGCCGACTCGGTATGCGCCCGGTGCTCATCGCCACCATGGTCATCTGCACCACCGCCATCGTGCTGATGGCGCTGCTGCCGATCCCGGTGGTCGGCCTGATGGTGATCGGGTTCATCGCCGGCCTGTCGATGCCGCCGGTGCAACCGGCCGTGCGCACCATCTACCCCAAGGTGGTCAACTCCCGCCAGCTGACCCCGCTGTTCTCCCTGGATGCCTCGGCGCAGGAGATCATCTGGGTGCTCGGCCCCGTGATCGCCACCTTCGTCGCCATCCAGGTCAGCACCACCGCCGGCATCCTGCTCGCCGCGTTCTTCCTGGTCGTCGGCGGCGTCTGGTTCGTCGCCCTGCCCGAGGTCGGTCGGGTGCGCATCCCGCGCAGCCGCCGCAAGCTCGGCGTGGTCCTCAAGAAGCCCGAAGTCCTGCTCAGCACCGTGGTCGGCTTCATGCTCGTCGCCGCCTGCGCCGCGGTGGAAGCCGGCGTCGTGGCGGTGTTCGGTCACGGCAGCGCCAACGCCGGCTGGGTGCTCGGTATCTTCGCGATCGGCTCGCTCATCGGCGGTCTGGCGCTCGGCCATATCCCGATCGGCCCGTGGGCGCTGGCGTCGCGGATGCTCATCGTCACCGTCGGTCTGGCCCTGGCCGGCCTCTACCTCAACTTCTGGTGGCTCTCCGCGGCGCTGCTGCTGGCCGGCATCGGCATCGCACCGGCGTTCGCGGTGCTCTTCGGCATCGTCTCCGCCAGCGTGAAGTTCAGCGACACCGCCGAGGCGTACGGCTGGGTGGGCACCGGTCAACTCATCGGCGCCGCTCTCGGCTCGGCCATCGCCGGCTTCGCGATCGACCACTCCGGCGCCGGCTCCGCCATCTACGTGGCCGCGGGCTTCGCCGCCCTCGGTGCGCTCATCCCCGCCCTGGGCCGGCGCTGGCACCCCGACCTGCGCGGCCGCGACGTCAGCCCCATCCCCGACACCGAGCCGATCGCGGTCCAGGTCTCCTGACCCCTCCTCCGCGCGAGCAGCACGGCCGAGCGGTCGTCGAATTCTTCCTGCGAGCGATTGTTCCTATCGGCCACTGCCCCTCCTGACTACGGTTGTGCCATGACGAAGCCGCATTCAGCCGACGGGGTCCACGCATGACCGCCGGAACCACCGGTTCCACGCTCGCAACGCGCCTACGCGCGCGGGTGGGCCCCCGCCACCGAGTGATCGCCGCCGCCACCGTGACAGCAGGCGAGGTGGCCACCGCGACACTCGGCGCCGACCCGGATGCCGACTTCGGGATCGGGTCGATCTCCAAGGGCTTCACGGGGCTGCTCTACGTGGACGCGCTCGAGCGGGGTGAGGTGGAACCCCGGTCGACGCTGGGTGAGTTCCTCCCCCTCGGAACGAGTGCAGCGGCCTCGCTCCCGCTGAGCGCGCTGAGCACGCACTCCTCCGGACTCCCCCGACTCGCACCGGGCACCGTGACGCTGCGCACGATGCGCGAGATGTGGGTGAACGGCGCGAACCCCTACGGGGAGGACCTTCCGCGATTGCTCGAACAGGTGGCACACGTAAAACTCGGCAAACCCCGCCCGGCGTACTCCAACCTCGGCTTCGAACTCCTCGGACACGCGATCGCCGCCGCCGCCGGCGCTAGCTACGCGGAGCTGTTGGCGACGCGGATCGCCCGCCCGCTCGACTTGGCAAGTGTCTACCCGCCGAACACCGTCGACGATCTGCGCCCGAGCGCTGTACTCGGCACCAGCCGGCTCGGCCGCCCCCAGCAGGCGTGGACCGGGGAGGCTCTCGCGCCCGCGGGCGGCATCCGTGCGTCCATCGCTGACATGGGCCGGTTCACCGCGGCGCTACTCGACGGGTCGGCGCCTGGTATCGCCGCCCTCGACCCGGTCGCCCCGCTGGCCGGGCGCACGGTGCGCATCGGCGCGGCCTGGATCACGCTCTCCCGGCACGGGCGGCAAGTGGTCTGGCACAACGGGGGCACCGGCGGGTTCCGCTCCTGGATCGGCATCGACCGGGCCGCGGGCACCGGCGTGGTGCTGCTTTCCGCCACGGCGCGTTCAGTCGACCGAGCGGGGCTGGCCATGCTGACCGAACTGACGGAGGCGGCGCCCGGCTGACTCCGACGGGTTTGGTTTAATGGGACGCATGGATCACGCCCTGCAGCTCAACGACGGCCACACCATCCCCCAGCTCGGTCTGGGCGTCTACAAGATCCCGGATGCGATCGCCGCGGACACCGTGCAGGTCGCGTTGGAGGCCGGCTACCGGCACCTCGACACCGCGGCGCTCTACGCCAACGAGCGCGGCGTCGGCGAGGGCCTGGCCCGCACGGCCCTCCCCCGCGACGAGGTCTTCGTCACGACCAAGGTCTGGAACGACCGGCACGGCTACGACGAGACCCTGCGCGCGTTCGATGAGAGCCTGACCAAACTCGGCCTGGACTACGTCGACCTCTACCTGATCCACTGGCCCGCCCCGAGGCAAGACCGCTACATCGACACCTACCGCGCACTCGAATCCCTGAAAGCGGATGGCCGCGCCCGCTCGATCGGCGTCTCCAACTTCCACCCACACCACCTGGACCGGTTGCTCGCCGAGACCGCCATCGTGCCGACGGTCAACCAGATCGAGCTGCACCCGTGGCTGGCGCAGGACGAGGTCCGCGCCTACAACGCGGCCCACGACATCCGCACCGAGGCCTGGTCGCCGCTGGCCCGCGGCCGGGCGATCGGCAACCCCACCCTCGACGCGATCGGTGAACGGCACGGCAAGACCGCCGCCCAGGTGGTGCTGCGCTGGCACCTCGAGCAGGGCAACATCGTCATCCCCAAATCGGTGACACCCGAGCGCATCCGCCAGAACCTCGACGTCTTCGACTTCACCCTCGACGACGTCGACATCACCGCCATCGGCACGCTGAACGCGGGCGAGCGCACCGGCAAAGACCCCGACGACCTCGACTGAGGCCGCAGCGCATACCGCGCCCCGTCTGGCCGACGGCGCCCGTAAGAACGGGCGCGATAGGCCAGACCGGGCGGGGTCACGCCAGAGGGCTACCAGCGCGGGTGGATGTCGTCCCGCAGCAGCCGGTCGTAAATCGACTGCACGCCCACCATGAAGTCCTCCGGCAGCAATGGCAGGCTGCCGGCCGAGGCGTTCCCCTCGGCCTGGGTCACCGACCGGGCTCCGGGGATGACCGATGACACCCCGTCGATCTGCGCCACCCAGGCCAGCGCCGCCTGAGCCGGGGTGAGCCCCTCCGGCACCAGCGCGGCGAACTCGGCGGCCGCGGCCAGTCCGGTCTCGTAGTCCACGCCGGAGAAGGTCTCGCCGACGTCGAACGCGCTGCCGTCCCGGTTGTAGTTGCGGTGGTCGTTCTCGGCGAAGGTGGTCTCGCGGCTGTACTTGCCAGTGAGCAGCCCGCTCGCCAGCGGAACCCGGGCGATGATGCCCACCCCGGCGGCCCGCGCTGCCGGCACAACCTCGTCGAGTGGCTTGAGCCGGAACGCGTTCAGGATGATCTGCACGGTGGCGGTGCCCGGCCGCGCGATGGCGGCCAGAGCCTGCTCGCAGGTCTCCACGCTCAGCCCGTAGTTGGCGATCACGCCATCGTCGACCAGCGTGTCGAGTGCGTCGTAGACCTCACCGGATTCGACGACCGCGCTCGGCGGGCAGTGCAGCTGCACCAGGTCGAGGGTTTCGGTGCCCAGGTTGCGGCGGGACCGGTCGGTCCATTCGCGAAAGTTCGCCAGCACGTAGTTCTCGGCCAGCTGGTCGACCCGGCGGCCCATCTTGGTGGCCACGGTGATGTCCACCCCGGGAGCGGCATGCTCGAGGTAGTGCCCGATGATCTGTTCGCTGCGGCCGTCACCGTAGACATCCGCGGTGTCGAAGAAGGTGACGCCGGCGGCAACGGATGCGTCCAGCACGGCGGTCGCGTCGGCTTCGGTGACGTCGCCCCAGTCGGCGCCGAGCTGCCAGGTGCCCAGCCCGATCACGGAGACGGTGCGGCCGGTTCTGCCCAGTGTTCTAGTGTCCATGGGGTCAGCCTAACGACGCGGTCTGACAGAACCCGCGCGACCTACCGGGTCCAGTTGTACGGGGTGGTGGTCGAGACGCGGATGAGCCCGGATCGTTCCAGGATCGGCCGCGAGTCCTCGGTGCTGTCGCTGTGCACGAATCTCTTCCCAGAGCTGAGCGCGGATCGAGCCCGGGCCTTCGTCAGCGCGCGGTAGATGCCGCGGCCGCGGTAGGCCGAGAGGGTGGCCCCACCCCAGATACCCACGAAGTCGGTCCCGGGGACCGGTTCGAGGCGACCGCCGCTGACGATCCGGCCGTCGGTCTCCGCCACCCACAGCTCCATGCCGTCGTCGCGGGCGAGGCGGTCCAGCAGGGCCTGAGCCATCCGGGTGTCGACTTCTTCGCCGAAGGCTTCGTCGACCGCCGCGCTCATCGCGCGCACGTCGGCCTCGCTGCTGACACGACGGATGCTGACCCCGGCCGGGGTGGGAGCGTCGCGGGTCAACGCCTCGAGCGGCCCGATCATGATCGACTCCGGCTCGTCGGCGGAGAACCCGTTCGCCAGCAGCGCCTCGTGCAAGCCGGGCGCCTGGTCGTGCCCGCGGCTTTTCCACTCCACGCTGGTGATCTCCCGATCGGTCCGGAAATACGCCAGGGCGTCCACCACGAGCCGCTCGATCGCGGGCTGGTCGGCCCCGCCCAGGTCGCGGTAGGTGATGAACCCTCTCCCGCCGGCGAAGGTCACCAGGCGCAACGGGCCCAGCCGGGTGACGGTGAGAGCGCTGGGCGTTTCGGCGTCGGTGCGCAACTGTGCGTCGTAAGCCTGCAGGTAATCCGTGTGGAGTGTCATCGCGTTCATGCTGGCAGCACGATGGTTTCGGGGCAACTCGGTGCGGCTCAGCCGCCCACCGCGGCCGGCGTCGGCCCGCCCGCCGTCGTGGTCGACGGGTCGGGTGCGCCGTCGATCACCCGCACCAGCACCCGCGCGATCCGGCTGCGCACGATGTGGTCGTTGGCCTCCACCCGGTGGGTGGTGACGTGTCGCATCCGCTCGACCACCCGCAGGCTGCCGGGGGCGACGAACGCGTCCAGCGCCCCGTAGATCAGGTCGACCGGGATGCGCAGGCTGGCGATGTCGCTGACCATGGTCTGCGATTCGATGCAGTGCTCGAGCGACTTGACGAATGGCGTCCAGGTCTCGGCGGTGAGGTCGAGGATGCCCTTGGGCAGCAGCCGGCCGAGCACGGCGGCGTTGGCGAGGGTGAAGTCCTTGTTCGAGCGCAGGAACTCGTACGCCTTGAGGTACGCGGTCACCCGGGCGCGCACCCAGGGGTCACCAATGTCGGTCGGCGACAGGTAGATGGGCGGCCCCACCAGCACCAGCCGGGAGACCCCCAGACCACGCCGGGTGTAGCGGCGGTGTTCGGCGGCGTACCGGGTGGCGATCAAGCTGCCCAGGGAGTGGCCCACCAGAATGAACGGCTCCCGCAGCTTCAGGCTCGCGATGGTCGCCGCGAGGGCGGTGACATGGTCGTCGAGGGTGTACTCGCAATCGGCCGGGGCCGGTGAGGCGCCGTGGCCGAGAATGTCCACGGCGATCACCCGGTGACCGGGCACGAGCCGCGGCACCACCTTGTGAAATGTCACCGCGGTCGACGCGATGCCGTGCACGAGGATGACGACCGGGCCGGTGCCGGTGTCGGTCTGAATATGCAGGCGCGGGGCGCGGCGCCGACGGAGCCTCTCCGTCAGCGCCGCACCGATCCCGGGACCTCGGGTCTCGAGCTCGCCTCTTGTCTGGTGAGTCGAAACTAGCGCAGGTCTTCTTTGTAGTCGTTCTTGGCCTTGGTGGCGTCGCGCTCGGCCTCGGCGTGCTTCACGTCGGCTTCGGCCTTCTTCACCTCGGCGTCGGCCTTGGCCTCATCGATCTTGTCCGACACGCGCTCCTTGGCGTCTTCGGCCGCGCGGCCGATCTTCTGTCCGGTTGCCGCCAGGGCGTCCTTGGCGTTGTCTGCGAATCCCATGGTTCCTCCTAGAACACGAACTGAATCGGTGTGGTGAAGCGATGGCACCGCACGATCGCGATACCACTTCGAGCGTACGGCCCGCCCCTGAGCCGAGACTTGATTGTGATCCGACTCCCAGAAATCACTCAGATAGTGGGCTCAGCGCGAATCTACAGTGAGCCCATGAGCATCATGGTCGCCCCCACCGGTCCCGCGCCGTCCGGCCGCCGCCGGTCACGTCAACGGGCCGGCGTCGTCGCCGGCCTCGCCCTGCTGGCCGTGCTGTTGGCCGGCTGCACCGCCTCCTCGAGCTCCGACAGCATGACCGGTCAGGGCGCGGCATCCGGTGAGGCCATGGATGCCGGCGCCGCGCCCCAGGCGGCGGCCGGCGGTGACACCGCGGTCGCCGACCGGTCGGTGATCACCACCGGGTCGGTGTCGGTCACGGTCGAAGACCCGCTCGGCGCCGCCGAAGACGCTGTGCTGATCGTCGAGCAGGCCGGCGGCCGGGTCGACAGTCGCACCGAGAACCCGGAGACCGACAACCAGCCGGCGAGCGCGAACCTCACCCTGCGCATCCCGGCCGGCGACCTGGAACGCACCCTCGACGAGCTGCGCGCCCTGGGCACGGTGAACTACGTGTCGTTGAACGCCTCCGACGTCACCCAGCAGAGCCAGGACCTCGACGCCAGGGTCACCGCACTGACCACCTCCGTCGACCGGCTGCTCTCCCTGATGAGCCAGGCCGGAAACACCACCGACCTGATCGCGATCGAGAGCGAGCTGTCCACCCGCCAGGCCGACCTGGAGGCGATGCGGTCCCAGCGGGACTACCTCACCGACCAGGTGGAGTTCTCCACCATCAGCGTCGACCTGCTCGCCACCGGCACCGTCGCCCCCGGCTCGCCCGACAGCTTCTGGACCGGCATCGTGGCCGGCTGGAATGCCCTCGTCGCGGCGCTCGGCGGCCTTCTGGTCGGCCTCGGTTTCGCCCTGCCGTGGATCGCGATCGCGGTGATCGCGGCAACGATCGTGATCGTGATCATCCGGCTGTTCACACGGAAGGGAAAGGCTACGTAGGCTTGCAGGTGTGACCGAGATCTCCCGCCCCGCAGCCGCCGTATCGGCTGCCAGCGACGGCGCCACCGCGCCGGTGCTCGACGACGCGATTCTCGGTCGCATCCGCTCCCGCGCGGCCGGTCACGACCGCGACAACACCTTCCCCCACGCCGACCTCACCGAGCTCGGCCAGGCCGGCTACCTGCGTGCCCTGGTTCCCACCCGCTTCGGCGGTCTCGGCCTCACCCTGCCGCAGCTCGCGGCCGAGCAGGCCCGGCTTGCCGCGCACGCCCCGGCGACGGCGCTGGCGGTCAACATGCATCTCGTCTGGACCGGCGTGGCCAAGGCCATGCACGACCGCGGTGACCATGCGCTCGACTTCCTCCTCACCGAAGCGGCGAACGGTGCCGTATTCGGTTTCGGGGTCAGCGAACCGGGCAACGACCTGGTCCTGTTCGGGTCCAGCACGGATGCCGCCCCGCAGCCGGACGGCGGCTACACCTTCACCGGCACCAAGGTCTTCACCTCGCTCTCCCCCGTCTACACCCAGCTGGGCACGATGGGGCTGGACACGTCCGATCCCGAGCGTCCGCTGATCGTCTGGGCGTTCCTCGACCGCGCCGACCCCGGCATCAGCCGGGCCGACGACTGGGACACCCTGGGCATGCGCGGCAGCCAGAGCCAGACCACCCGGCTCAGCGGTGCCGCCGCCGCACCGGACCGGGTGGTGCGCAAGCTGCCGCCCGGGCCGCAGAACGACCCGATGATCTTCGGTATCTTCGCCACCTTCGAGATCCTCATCTCGGCGGTGTACACCGGGATCGCCCAGCGCGCGTTGGAGCTCGGGGTGGCCGCCGCGCACCGGCGCACCTCGATGAAGCAGCACGGCCGCTCCCTGGCGCAGGATCCGGACATCCGTCGTCGGGTCGCTCAGGCGGCCATGCTGCTGGACGCCATCCGGCCGCAGATCGACACCCTCGCCAGCGATGTCGACGCCCGGGCCGACCATGGACCGTTCTGGTTCGCCCGGCTGGCCGGTCTGAAGCATCGCAGTGTGGAGAGCGCCGTGGAGGTGGTGGACCTGATGGTGCAGGTCAACGGCGGGGCCAGCTACTTCACCGGCGATGAGCTCGGCCGGTTGTACCGCGACGTTCTGGCCGGACGGTTCCACCCGTCCAATGCCGACTCCGCGCACGCCACCGTCGCCTCCGCCTGGCTCGGCCCGCTCGATGAGTGAGCGGGCCGCCTCCCGTTTTCCCGCACCACCCTCGAACCGAAGTGTTGAAGTCTGAGCCGTTGAGCACCGCACCCCTGAACCTGCCCCCGTCCGAGCCGACCGAACCGGTCAGCACCCTCACCGGGCACATCCCCAAGCAGCCCTACCGGGCGCCGCACCCGACCACACCGCGACCCGTCACCACCAGCATCCCCATTCTGCGCACCGACACGCCCGTGCCCGGCACCGGCACCGGGCGCGCGTACGCCGACGCGCCCGCCACCGTCGAAGAACCGGCCATCGACATCAACGAGTACACCCGGTCGGTGCTGGACCTCACCATGCGCTTGACCGAGGTCATCTTCTCCTCCGGTGCGGGTGCCGAAGACGCCACCGCCGCGATGTACGCCCTCACCCGCGCGTACGGCCTGCGCGGCACCGAGGCGAACATCACCCACACCATCATCACGCTCACGCACGAAGACCAGTCCACCCACGAGACCATCAGCCGCAGCCGCGACGTGAAGTACCGGTCGCTCAACTATGCCAAGGTCACCGCCACCTCCGAGCTGATCGCCGACCTGATCGAGAACCCGGCGGATGTAGCCGAGGCGCGCAAGCGCCTGGCCACGATCGTCAGTTCCAAGCCGCAGGTGACGCTGCTGTACCGCCGGGTCGGCTGGGGGCTGGTCGGTGCCGGCGCGGCCGCGCTGATCGGCGGTAGCCCGGTGGTCGTCATCGCCGCGTTCATCGCCGCGCTGGTGATCGATTTCCTCACCACCGCTCTCGACAAACGGAGGGTGCCGTTGTTCTACCAGACCGTCGTCGGCGGGGCGATCGGTCCGTTGTTCGCCGCGTTTGTGCCGCTGGTGGATCCCTCCGCCACGCCGTCACTGGTGGTCGTCGCGACCATCATCATGCTCCTGGCCGGGGTGACCACGTTCGGCGCGGTGCACGACACCCTGTCGGGTTTCTACCTGACCGGCACCGCCCGGCTGATCGAGGCGCTGATCATCACCAGCGGGCTGGTCGCCGGTGTGGCCGGGTCGTCGCTGCTGCTGGCCCGGTTCGGCCTCGACCTGCGCATCGACGGGCAGGTCACCACCACGCTGGCGACCCTGCCGGTGCAGTTGGTGGCCGCGGCGGTCATCGTGGCCGGGTTCGGCCTGGGCGCTCAGGTGCCGTGGCGGGCGTTCTGGGTGGTCTGCCTGCTCGGCGTCGTCGGCGAGGGCGTGTTCCTCGCCTCGTTCAGCTCCGGCTTCGGCCTGGTCTGGTCCTCCGGCGCCGCGGCGATGGTCGTCGGCCTGCTCGCCGCCGTGGCCGCGCGTATCGTACGCACTCCGCCTCTGGTGATCGTGGTCTGCGCACTGGTGCCGATGGTGCCGGGTCTGGCCCTGTTCCGCGGCCTGCTGCAGATGTCCGACGGAGACATCAACGGCCTGCTCAACCTGCTCACCGCCGGGGCGATCGCCGTCGCCCTCGCGGCCAGCGCCATCCTCGCGCAGTACCTGGTGCAGTACGTCTGGGGTCCGGCGCGTCGTCTGCAGCGCCGCTTCGTCGGCCCGTTGATGGCACTGCCCGTACGGCTTAGCCGCAACCCGAACCCCGGTAGCCGCATCTAGGCATCCGGTCGGGCCGGTTAACGCACCGGGCCGGCGGCACCGCCATTCGCGGTACCGCCGGCCCGGTGGATGCGGTGAGCGCCTAGTTCGGCACCTCACCCTCCGCGTCGGGATCGGAAACGTCTTCTTCGACGAACCGGTACGGGATGGGCTCCTCGGTCTCGCCGCCCTTCCGGTAGGTGCGGGTGATGGTCTGACCGTCTTCGACGGCCTCGAGCACGACCACGTCCTGGTACTCGCCGTTGGCGAACTGCAACTCCACTTCGGTGCCGGACCCGATCACATTCGGGCCGAACAGTACTGCCTTGTAGGTTTCTTGTGCGCTCATGATCTCCCGGCTCTCCGTGCGTACCACCCTGTCCCAGCGACGGGGCGCCTCATCGGGCACAGCCTACGACGGCTTTCTGAAAAGGCACAGGCCCCGCCCGCCGCCGACCCGGGTCGGGCGCCGAGATGCTTCGCCGGGCATTTACGCGTATGGTCAAGGAATCGGTGCCACTCGGGCTCAGGTCGAAGGAGTACACATGGCTGACAAATCACCCAAGAAGGACGCGACCAAGAAGGTCGCCGGCAAGTCGCTGAAGGAAAAGCGCGCCGACAAGCAGGCCAAGTCCGCTGAAACCGAGAAGGCCCGCAAGCGCTGACCCCGCTCAGGGGCAGCGCCTGCCCCGCCCAGCCCGACTCCCGGCGCCGCCTTCTCCAAGGCGGCGCCGGTTTTGTCATTCGGGGCCGAATCAGACCGTGAACCGCACCCCGGCCGCGACCACCCCGCCGCCGGGAATGTCGTCGGCCCGCACCGCGAAGATCTCCGCCCCGCTCAGCAGGGCGCGGCGCAGAATCTCGTCCACCACGCCGTAGGTGACGGCGTCATCGGTGTCGCTGAGGGTCACCGCGCCGGTTTCCTCATCGACCAGGCCGGGCACCGATTGGTCGATGTCCACGAACAACGTCTCCACCGCCCCGTAGGTCACCGACCTGGCCACATCGCTCAGGTCGGTCACCGCCCGGCCGTGCGCGGCGCGCCGTGCCATCCGGTCCTTCAGCACGGTCAGTTCCTGGGCGTAGAGATCGTCGAGGATCCCCCGGGCACCGGCGGCGAGTTCCTCGTCCAGGGTCTCCTCCGGGTTGCCGGCGAGGACGGCGTCGGTGAGGTTCGGGTAGTTGTTCACCGACCGGTAGATGCCGGTGAGCGGCTCCGCGGCGGCGAGGATGAGCGGCAGGTCGAGTCCGGTCAGAACAGGCCGCACGGCCCGGTCGATGGCCCGCGCGTACTGCCGCATCCGCACCTTCTGTCCCTCAGCGCCCTGGATCCGGCCGCCCATGTTGTGTTTGTCCTGGGTGCGCCCGCTGATCGAGGGCAGGCCGACGGCACTGGCCACATCGGTGGGCAGGCCCGGCACGTTCACCCGGTACACCGGGCCCTCCGCGGTGATCTCGAGCAACCGCACCGAATTCTGGGCGAGCGCCAGCACGAACGCCGCCTGCGGGAAGGTGACCGCGCGCAGCAAGGGCTTCAGGTAGAACCGGTCGGAGACCTCGAGGTCTGCGGTCAGCCGGTTGGGCAGTCGGAAGGTGCGCACGCTGTCGGGCGTGGCGAAGATGGCCAGGCTGTACGACAGCAACCGCCAGAAGTCCGAGTCCTCGATGAGGTCTTCGACAATCTCCTGCAGTCGTTCGATCACAGCTTTCTCGGTGCCGGCGTCCCGCAGCTGACCGACGGCATCGGTGAGTTGGTTCTTCAGTTCGATCCGCGATTTCTCCGCGTCCTGCGGCAGCGGGGTGGTGCTCAGATAGACCGACACGCACGGATGCTGCCGCACGGCAGCCAGGGTGTCGACGTCGTCTCTGGTGGGTATATCGGTGTGCAGCACGGCACGGGCTCCTTTGCTCCGGGCGCCTCACGGGCCGGGCCCTTCGCTCGACCGTGAGCCTCCTACCCGGCCCACTCTATCCACTCGGATCTGATCTCATAAGGGCGGCCCCGCATCGCTCCCGTGGGCGATACGGTGGAGTCCACGCGTGAACAAGGGGGCTCCATTCGTAGTCAGAATCGCACCACACTCACGACCAGAGTCGTCCTGGTGGCGCTGGCAGCCGCCGCCCTCACCGGATGCTCCATCCAGGGCAACGCCGCGGAGAGCTGGCTGGGCCGGAGCCAGATCGTCGACAGCACGGACATGAGCGCGACCGGGTGTTTCGGAACCTGCGACGTGCGCGTCGAGGGCACGATCAGCTCGTCGGCGACCGAAGAGCAGATTCGTCGCTTGGGCGAGGCCGCCACTGACTACCTGGCCGCCCAGGACGATGACTTCGGCATGACCCTCCGGTACGGGGAAATGTCCGTCCAGATCGGTGGGACGCAGGAGCAAACGACCGACTTATTGGACCTGGCGCTCGAGGCGTTCGCTGACGAACGGGTGTCGAGCGGCTATGTCTATCGGTCGTTCGCCACGCTGAACGGTTCGAAGGCTGAGCTCTCGACGCTGTACGACGACTATTCGCTGCCGGACGAGCCCACACTGACCGTCAGAGCCGATGACGACGCAACACCCGGCGACGGCTCGTTCCTTGTCAAGGAAGGCTCGGACCAGTGCGACACTGCCGGTTCGCTGCTCGCCGAGTTCGACGAGCTCCTGCTGGATCCAACCGTCACGTCGGTGTGGTTGGTGCTGTGCACAAAACTCGAAGTCACCGTTTCCGACCAGTCGGGTATGGATGCGATGGTCGCCCACATTCAGCAGTTGGCGTCAGACCCGACGAACGCGGCGATGGAGTTCATCGTCGACGCGGAAGACGGCCCGCCCTATTCCGTGACCGCCGACACCCCTCAGCTGGATCCGCTCTTCGCCCTGTTTGACTCCACTCCCGGCGTGGCCGGCTACCTGGTGACGGACAACGTCATCCAGGTCGGGGTCTCCGATCCGGCGCTGTTCCGCTCGATCGTGAGGACGATCGATGCCGCTCCCCGGCCAGACTTCATCGAGCAGATCCGGGTCGGACACGCCTCGGCGTCGGTGTACCTGACCGGTGACGGGACAGTGGATGCCCAGATCGACACGGCCGAATCGATGTTCGCGTCGAACGCCACGCGAGCCGCCGACGACCTGATCTCTTTTGGGCCCCAGCCTGATGGCACCCTCGAGTTCGAACCCGTGACCTACGACCGGGAGGCCGGGGAGCAGATCGTGGACGCCGTCATCGCGGGTGGCCTCTGGCGGACCTCGAGCACAGAAATCGAGGTCTTCGACCAGCCGGTGGTCTTCACGGTGACAGCGGAGGCCGGGTCGACGAGTTTCGAGGCGACCAGGACCAATGAGACGCCAGAGACCACCAAGGCCATCGAGGAGCTGAACCGGTACTGGGCCGCCCAGACGGCGTCGGGCTAGGAATCCCGGTCCCGGTGCAGCAGGGCGGCGACAGCCGCCTCCCCGCGGATCTCGGCGAGCACGGCGAGGATCTCATCCACCACAGCCGGGGTCACCCCCGTGGTGACGATGCTGTACCGCCCCACGGGCTCCAGGCCGTCGGCGCGCACTCGGATCACCGCCCAGCCCACTTCCTCCAGGGCGGCATCCTTCTCCCGGTCCGAAACCTCCTTGAGGCCACGGTGCGAGGTCTTGTTGCGGCCCGGTGAGTCGTACTCGATCGCCACCTTGAGGGCCGGGATGATGATGTCCGGCCAGACCTCCGGCTTGCCATAGAAGGTGCGGCTGATCCTGACCGCGTTCACCCGGTGCGGCAAGCGGATGCGCTCACCCAGCAGCATCCGCAGCTTCTGTTCGGTCTGCGAGGTGCGGGTCTTCAGGCCGGGCTTCATGAACGGCACCCCGCCCTCCTGCCGGGCTGCTGGGGCCTGCGCGTTCCTCCAGCACTTGGGGCAGCCCGGACCGGTGAGCTGTTCCCGCACGGTGGCGCGGTACCGGGAGTGTCCGCGGGTGCAGACCCAGTCGTACTCGGCGCCGATGCGGGTCTCCACGGTCAGGGCGGCCCGGCCGTTCGGCGCCACCCGGCGCAGCAGTTGTTCCCGGCTGCGGGTCGTTTCGACCAGCAGCATACAGAGCGGGCACTGCCGCTGCAGGGTGACGCGCGCCTCCTCGGCCGGCGCGCCGTGACCACAGCGGAACCGTACGGTGGTGCCAGCGGTGGCGGGAGTGTCGTTCATCGTGCTGCCCGATTTTCTGCGGCGGCGCCGTGCCGCTGCCTTCGGTCACGGTAGCAATCACCGCCGACACCGGCGAGTCCTCAGATTACCGAGAAGGGCCCGCGGGTCAGCGCACGATCGCCGGCCGTAGGAGCAGCCAGCTGCCGGTCGCGGCCAGCACGATGACCACACCGGCCGCCACCGCCAGCCACCACAGCCGGAAGGCGGCGAAGACCGCGGCCGCCTCCGGAACAATCACGATGGTCAAGATGGCCAGCGTAAGCACCACACCGACCGCGATGAGTTGCGGGCCGCGCGCCGCGAACCGTATCCAGGCCGCTCCGAACACCCCGCCAATCGTCAGTGCCGACAGCACGCCGAGGAACACGATCGTCAGCAAGCGACCGGTGTCCCCGGCGCCGAGCACGTTGACGTCGAAGATGTAGAAGCCAGCGAACCAGTGCCCGGTTGCCACCTCGATGGCGGCCAGCACAGCCAGGATCACGGCGATGTACGCGGCCGTGATCGCGTACCAAACCAGGGTGCCCGCCACGAACGCCCGGCGGGTGGCGCCGAGGCTGAGGGCGAACGGGAACGTTGTCGCGACCGAGGCGACCCCCATGTAGACCAGAAAGCCGGCGAGGGCGTAGAGAATACCTGGATTGGCTTGGGAGCCATATATCCACTCGGCGGAGCCGGGCACGCTACCCGAGCGCATGAATATGAGCGAGATCAGTACGGAGATGGCGGCGACCATGCCGGTGATGCTCAGTGGGACCACAAAGGTGTACTCCCGCAAATTGAGGTGCAATTTCACGGTCGAGGCGATGGCTTTCATGCGCGGACACCTTTCTGAGCGGCTGGCTGGGAAATAGAGGGTGTGGTGGGTCGGCTGGAATCGGGGGTGCCGGCGCCGAAGGCCACAACCAGGTCAGGCAAGGAGGCGACGCCCACCCGTGCTCCGAGCTGCTCTGCCCGTTCGAGGAGGGCGTCATCGGCCTGTCCTTCGATGGTGACTGACTTCAGCCCGGTAACGGCGTGCACCCTGAGTACCGGCTGGTTGGCGCTCAACTCATCGACAGCATCCGTGGTGCCGCTCAGGGTGAAGGCGAGCTCACCGGTCGCGTCACTAGCCACATCGGCGCGGATACGGCCTTGATCGACGATGACAACCCTGTCGAAGAGCGCCTCGGATTCCTCGATCAGGTGGGTGGAGAGCAGCACCGTGCGGGGACGCTCCGAGTAGTCCCGCAACAGCACGTCGTGGAACATCGCGCGCGCGGTGATGTCGAGCCCGAGGTAGGGCTCGTCGAGCAGCGTCACCGGTGCCCGAGAGGCCAGGCCGAGCACGATGGCCACCGACGACAGCTGGCCGCGGGAGAACTTCTTGATCGGGGTGCGGGCGGGGATGCGGAACCCGTCGACGAGCTCGTTTGCCACGTCGGCGTTCCAGTTCGGCGCGAAGTCGGGCGCGATCCGCAGCACGTGGTGCAGCCGGTAGTTGTCGGGGTAGCGCTGGTTGTCGCGCACAAAGCTGATCCGGGACAGCACGGCTTCGTTCTCGAAGGGGCGCTCCCCCAGCACCTCGACGCGGCCAGAGGTCGGTCGGTCTTGTCCGGCGATGATCGACATGATCGTGGTCTTGCCGGCGCCGTTGCGGCCGAGCAGTCCGCAGATGGACCCGTCCGGGATGCTCACGGTCACACCGTCGAGCGCGGTGGACCGGCCGAAGGTGCGGGTGATGTTGTGAAGTTCGATCGCGTTGGTCACGTCAGGTCCTCTTTCGTCTCATCGATCATTCGGTGCAGCTCGTCGATACTGAGGTGCAGCACCTGCGCCTCGCGCAGGAAGGGCTGGAGATACTGTTCGCGGAACTCGTCACGGCGGCGGGCGAGCAGCAGGTCCCGAGCGCCCGTGGCCACGAACATGCCGATGCCACGTTTCTTGTAGAGCGCGCCGAGGTCGACGAGCACGTTCACACCCTTGCTCGCCGTGGCCGGGTTCATTTGGTAGAACACCGCAAAGTCGGTCGCCGACGGCACTGCTGATTCCTCGGGATAAGTCCCCGACACGATGTCGTCGGTGATCTTCGCCGCGAGTTGTTGGAAGATCGGGCTGTCTGCTGTGAACACTCTGCAACCCTAGTCCATTAGTCGACTAATGCACCAGTGCACCGACCGAACGGATGCCTGTCGACCCGGCGGCCGAGCATGGCGAGAGCCCCTGAGACGGCTCGCATCGATCGCAGACGGGTCAGGCGGAGAGGTGCGCCTCGATCACGGCGCGCATGCCGGGCAGGCCGAACTGGTCGGCGATCTGCAGTCCGGTCGGGCTGCCCACGCTCGGGTCCGCGCCGGCCTGCAGCAGGTCGGTGAGAATGGTCTCGTTGTTGCGGAACACGGCACAGGCGATCGCGGTCTGGCCCATCCCGTTGACGACGGCGGTGTCCGCGCCGCGGCGCAGCAGCTCCTGGACGGTGTCGCGGTGCTGAGCATAAGCGGCCACGATCAGCAGGCTGTCGCCACGCGCGTTGACGAGCTCGAGCGGCACCCCGGCGTCGAGCATCTCAGCGAGAGGAGCGGTCTGGCCGTTCCTGGCGAGGTCGAACACGCCATCGACGACGGCTGCGGATGGTACGGGGACCGCCGAATGGTGCTCCGAAGCGCTGGCTGTCATGGTGAATCCCCCTGATTTCGGTGGTGGCGTGAAGTCGCCCGCGGCCCGCGTGGGTCCGGCAAGGATCCCGCCATAGTGAACGTCAGGGGAAAGTCTAGGCACTGCTGACACGCTGCCCACATCGTCGGACGCTCAGACCGTGGGCAATCCGCTCGATGACCCAGCTGCGACCGAGCGAACGCCGGAGTGCTGGTGGCGCGCGAGCGCGGACACTCATTAGGGTAGGCTTACCAAAGTTTCGACGCCGTCGCGTCCCCTCTCTCCGCCACCAACACACAACTGGGAAGTCCTATGTCAATCCCCCGCTTTCTCGGCCTCAGCGCGGCCGCCGTCATGACCATCGGCCTCGCCGCCTGTTCCCCCACCACTGCGGAGAGTTCCGATTCGACGTCGACCGCCACGGGCGTCTTCCCCGTCACCGTCCAGCACGCGCTCGGAGAGACCGTGATCGAGACGCAGCCCGAACGGGTCACCACAATCGGCTGGGGCAACCAGGACGTTGCGCTCGCGCTCGGCATCGCTCCTGTCGGCGTCGATGACCAGACCTGGTCAATGGACGGCAGCGACGGTCTCGGCGTGTACGAGTGGACCCTCGACGCCTACGAGGCGCTCGGCGCTGACGAACCGGTGGTGTTCTCCACGGCAGACGGCACCGACTTTGAGAAAATCGCCGACACCCAGCCCGATGCCATTCTCGCGGGCTACTCCGGTGTCACCGAGGAGGACTACGCCACGCTGACCGAGATCGCGCCGACCGTCGCCTACCCCGATGCCGCCTGGCTCACCCCGTGGCGCGACGTCATCCTCACCGACTCCGCTGCTCTCGGGCTCGCCGACGAGGGCCAGACGCTCGTCGACGATCTCGACCAGCAGATCGCCGACGCCACAGCGGACTCCGCATTCGAGGGCAAGAAGGCGGCGTTCTTCTACATGAGCGCCGCCGACCTCTCCACCATCTCGATCTACGGTCAGGGCGACTCGCGCACGGCCTTCCTCGCCGATCTCGGCTTCGATCTTCCCGAGCTTGCCGGTGACGGCGAAACCTTCTACCAGGACATCAGCGCCGAGAACGCCGATCAGCTGGCCGACATCGACGTGATCGTCAGTTACGGCGACAGCGATGAGCTCCTCACGGCACTGCAGGCCGACCCGCTGTGGAACACGCTGACGGCTGTGCAGAACGGCGCTGTCGTCTCGGTCGGATCCGGCGATGCACTCAGCGGCGCCGCCACGCCGACCGCACTGTCGATCCCGTGGATGCTCGAGGACTACGTCGCCCTCCTGGACGGTGCCGTCGCTCTCGCGAAGTAACTTCGGTGCACGCAACGATCGGTGACCGCCGCCGCGCCCCTGCCGTTCGGGTGGGGGCGCGGCGGCGCGCTGTGACGGTCGCCGGCTTGATCGTCGGCGTCAGCATCGCCATCCTGTTCTCCCTCGCATTCGGGTCGCGGACGGTCTCGATGGCGGAGATCGTCGACGGATTGACCTCCTGGGTGCAGGGGCGCACCTCCTCAGGAATCGGAGCGATCGCGGTGCAGGGGCGCATCCCGCGCACGGTGCTCGCCATCATGGCCGGTGCAGCGCTCGCGCTGTCCGGCGCGCTGATGCAGGCGATCACCCGCAACCCCATCGCCGACCCCGGCATCCTCGGAGTGAACACCGGCGCCGCGCTCGCGGTCGTCTGCGGAATCGCGTTCTTCGGGATCACCTCGCCGTACCAGTACCTCTGGCTCGCCCTGGGTGGCGCCATCCTGACGGCGATCTTCGTCTACAACGTCGGCTCGGTCGGACCCGGCGGTTCCACGCCCATCAAACTTGCGCTCGCCGGAGCGGCGACCACGGCAGCACTGTCCTCGCTGGTGAGCGCGGTCCTGCTGCCCCGCACCGCGGCGATGGACACCTTCCGCTTCTGGCAGGTCGGCGGCGTCGGCGGGGCCGATTGGGGCACGATGGCGGTCATCCTCCCACTGCTGGTGGCGGGGACCCTGGTCGCATTCATCTGCGCGCCCGCGCTGAACGCGCTCGCCCTCGGTGACGACGTCGCCGTGGGGCTCGGCGTGCGCATCGGCCGCACCCGGCTGCTCGCCGCCGTCGCGGGCGTGGTGCTCTGCGCCGCTGTCACCGCGGTCGCCGGTCCCATCGCCTTCGTCGGCCTCATGGTTCCGCACGTGGTCCGAATGCTCGTCGGCCCCGACCAGCGATGGATGCTGCCGCTCTCGGCACTGGGCGGCGCCATGCTGCTGACGCTCGCCGACACGATCGGGCGTCTCATCGGCTACCCCGGCGAGACCGAGGCGGGCATCGTCACCGCCTTCGTCGGCGCTCCGGTCCTCATCATCATCGCCCGCCGCAGCCGGATAAGGGCGGTCTGACATGACCTCTCTCCCCGCAACGCCCGATCTCGCTGCGCGTACGGCACTGGTCCGTGCCGGCCGCATCCGTCGCTCCCGTCGTCGAGTCATCGTCATCGTCCTCCTCGCCGTCGCCGTACTCGCGCTCCTGGCCGCCGTGATCATGATCGGCAACACGATCTACCCGGTCTCGGACGTCCTCGCCGTCATCCGCGGAGAGAGCGTGCCCGGAGCATCCTTCACCGTCGGCACCCTGCGCATCCCGCGGGCGCTCATCGGAGCCCTGGCCGGACTCGCCTTCGGCGCGGCGGGAACCACGTTCCAGACGATGCTGCGCAACCCGCTCGCGAGCCCGGATGTGATCGGCATCAGTGCCGGCGCCAGCGCGGCCGCCGTCGTCTGCCTCGTCGTGCTGCGCTGGAACGGCACCGCCACCATGTTCGCCGCTCTGATCGCGGGCGTGGCCACGGCCGCGGCCATCTACTTCGCCGCCCGTGGTGGCGAGTCCACCGGCGGCCGGCTCATTCTCATCGGCATCGGCATGGGCGCGATGCTGGACGCTGTCGTCTCCTACTCGATCCAGCGGGCGGCCGAATGGGATGTCGCCGTCGCCATGCGCTGGCTCACCGGCAGCCTCAACGGCTCCCGCTGGGAGAGCGTCCTCCCACTCGGCATCGCCGTGGTCGTTCTCCTGCCACTGCTCGCCCTGCTGTCGCGGCAACTGCGAGCACTGGAACTCGGCGACGCTGCGGCGACGTCGCTGGGCGTGCGGGTCGACCACGTCCGCATTCTGCTCATCCTCGCCGCTGTCGCCCTCACCTGCTTCGCGACCGCGACCACGGGGCCGATCGCATTCGTGGCGTTCCTCGCTGGCCCCATCGTGAGCCGGCTTGTCGGGCACGGCTCCTCGCTGACCATCCCCGCGGCCCTGATGGGTGCGTGCCTGGTTCTCACCGCCGATCTCATCGGCCAGTTCGCCTTCGACACCCGGTTCCCGGTCGGGGTGATCACCGGCATCCTCGGTGCCCCCTATCTTCTCTTTCTACTGATTCGCACATCCCGCCGCGGAGGATCCTCATGAGTGCTCAGCATCTACTTTCCGCCGAAGCCCTGGTGTCGGGCTACGGCAGCACGACCATCGTCGACGGGGTCGACCTTGAACTGCCCCCCGGCGGCATCACCGTGATCGTCGGCGCCAACGCGTGCGGAAAATCGACGTTGCTGAAGACCCTGGCGCGTCTCATCAAACCGACCAGCGGTGCGGTCGTTCTCGACGGCAAACAGATCAGCGAGGTGCACACCAAGGAGCTGGCACGCACCCTGGGCCTGCTCCCTCAGCAGCCGATCGCGCCGGAGGGAATCGCCGTCGCCGACCTCGTCGGGCGCGGACGGCATCCGCACCAGAAGATGTTCCGTTCCTGGACGACCGACGACGACAGGGCCGTCGTTGAGGCGCTGGAGGCGACCGGCGTCGCCGACCTCGCCGACCGCAGCGTCGACGAGCTCTCCGGCGGCCAGCGCCAGAGGGTGTGGATTGCCATGGCGCTCGCTCAGCAGACCGATATCCTGCTGCTGGACGAGCCGACGACGTTCCTCGACATCGCCCACCAGGTCGAGGTCCTCGACCTGCTCACCGACCTCAACCGTAGCCGCGGCACGACGATCGTCATGGTGCTGCACGATGTGAACCTGGCGATCCGCTACGCGGACACCCTCGTGGCGGTCAAGGACGGCAGGGTGCTCGCCATGGGCGCTCCGTCCGAGGTCGTCACCCGTGCGCTCATAGAAGAGGTCTTCGGCCTCCCCAACAGCATCACCTCCGACCCGGTGTCCGGCAAGCCGATGGTCACACCGATCGGGCGCCATCATGTCGCTGAGATCGAAGCGGCGACGCGTCCGTCCTAGATTCGCCCCGGGATCAGTTCCCCGACTGCTCCAACGTCGTCACGACACGCTCGACCATCCGATCCGCCTTGAAATGATCGTTGGCGGTGATCGTGACCACCGCGTCGCCGAGGAACACCAGAAGCTGTCCGTACGCGCCATGCAGACGCCACGCATCGTTCGGCCCAGCCCAGCCGGAGAGCGCATAGCGCCGGTACGCGGGCCCGGTCTCCGGCTCCCGCTCAAACCAGTCAATGTGCATGGCCTGCACCCAGCGCGAGGAGACGATGCGCTGTGACTGCCACAGTCCGTCGTCGCGGATGAGCTGCCCGATCCGTGCCAGCTCGGTCGTGCGCAGGTGCAGCCCGCCTCCTGCCAGGATCCAGCCGTTCGGGCAGCGCTCCCACTCAGGCGCATCGATCGCCAACGGTCGGAACAGTTTTTCATCGAGCCACCGGGGCAGGTCACCCACCGCGGACTGCAGCGCCCGCATCGCGGTGTAGGTGCTCGCGTTGGAGTACTGGAAGATCCGTCCTCGTGATGGACGGCTGAGGAACTCGCGCGCGAGGTCGGGCCAGTCCGTCATCATCGTCTCCGACCACGGGAAGTCGATGCCGCTCGTCATCTGGAGCAGGTGCCGCACCGTGACACCCTCGACACCCTGTCCGAGCGGGAAGTCCGGCAGGTAAGCAGCGACCGGCGCATCGACATCGAACAGCCCGTCATCGGCTGCGATCCCGATCGCCAGAACGCACACGCCCTTGGCGGCCGAGTGAACATCCCGGCGGTCATCCTCGCTCCAGTGATACTCGGCGCTCTCGTCGTCGATGAGGACGTGCACGGCGTGGGCGGCGAAGTCGTCCTCCTCCGCGATGGCCACCAGGCGGTCTACGATCATCTGCGCGCGACTCATGTCACCATTCTGGTGCGTGGGCGAGTCGTCCATTCCACGTGTGCCCGACAACAGCGAAGGGACCGAAGCCGACTGGCTTCGATCCCTGTGCACTCAGTGGTGGAGCTAAGGAGATTCGAACTCCTGACCTTCTCATTGCGAACGAGACGCGCTACCAACTGCGCCATAGCCCCTGACTGCGTTCCCACATTATCACGCGTGGGCGCGCTGGTTGAACCGCTTGAGGTCAGCCGACCGCGCGCCGGCGACGCAGCACGTCATCGAGGTTGCTGATGCCGGGTGCGGTGTCCCCGATGATGCCCATGCTGGCGAACCGGCTGGGCGCTGCGGCCGGGGCCGGCTTGGTCGCGGTCGTCTTCGCGACCACCGGGCGGGTGATCGGGGTGACCTCCGCCGGGGCGATGGCCTCGGCCAGGGCAGCGGCACGACGCTGCAATTCGGCTTCCGCGGCGGCCTGCCGCAGCTGGGCGGCGGCATCCACCGAGGCCATCGCCGCCTGGGCGATCGACCCGGGCGACAGGTGCAACGGCTTGGGCAACGGTTGCGGGGTCCACGGGGTGGGCGCGGCGACCGGGGCCTCCTCGAAGTGCACGGGTTCGAACCGTTCGCCCTGCCCCTGCTTCGGCGCACGAAGACCGGTCTGCTCGAGCTGCTCGTCGGCGGCGGCGCGCGGCTGACGAGCCGATCGGCTCACCCGGTTGAGGCGGCCGAGGGTGGCGACGGCGATGGTGCCGGCGACGAGCCCGCCGGCCAGCAGGGTCCAGACCCCGGCGGTGACCATGGTGGCGCCCACGACGGTGAAGACCAGGCCCAGCAGCAGGAGCAGCGACGCGAGGGCACGCATGGTGCGCAGTCGTTTGGCCTTGCCGGCCGGGGTGAGCGCCTTGGGTCGCGCGGCCGCGGCCCGCAACACGGCGGCGCGGCGAGCGGCCGTGGCGGCGTCGCCGGCGGCCTTCGAGGCGATCCGGGCGTCTTCCTCGGCCTGGGCGAGCAGTTTCTGTTGTGCGGATACACCGCGAGCGCTGGATTCCACGCGCACCTCCTGGGGGATCTCCGACGTCTCCGCCAGGATGCGCAGGGTCTGCTGCAGGCGCACGGCGTTACGTTCGGTGGCGAGATACTGCCGACGTCTGGCCCATGTCGGCATGAGGTAAGCCACCCAGAGCGCAGCGGCAACCGCCACCATCACTCCCCCACCCAGGACTTCGCTACTCATGCTCCCTACGGTATGAGTCCGCTGGCCCTCCGTGCCTGATTACCAGGGGGTGTGTCACTTCTCGGCCACCGGCAGCGGATGCTCCGCCGCGGCCTTGTCGGCGTCCGGAACGACGGCGTTGCCCGCCGGCACCAGGCCGTCCTGCCACCGTCGCAGCACACCGGTGCGCACCTCCTCGGCCACCAGCGCGAACGCGAAGTGGTCGCGCCAGGCACCGTTGATGTGGATGAACCGGCGGCGCAGGCCCTCGTAGCGGAAGCCGAGCTTCTCGACCACCCGCAGCGACGGGGCGTTCTCCGGCCGGATGCAGATCTCCATCCGGTGCAGGCCCAGCTGGTTGAAGCAGTAGTCGGTGGCCAGGGCCACCGCGATCGGCGTGATCGACCGGCCGGCGAACTTCTCCCCCACCCAGTAGCCGATCGACGCGTTCGACAGCGACCCCCAGGTGATCGACGACACGTTCAACTGACCGGCCAGTTCCCCGTTGTACTCCACCAGGAACGGCAGGCCGCTGCCGGTGCGGGAATGCGCGAGCAAGCTGCGGATGCTGGCGCGAGTGTCGAAGGACATCGGCGCGTACGGGCTGCTGGCCTCCCAGGTGCGCAACCAGGACCGGTTCTCCATCAGCTCGCGCTCCAGGGCGCGGGCATCGCGCAGCCGGATGGGGCGCAGTGTGACTGCACCATCACGCAGGGTCGGTATCGCGGTCGGCACGAGCTGCCTGTCTACTCGGGGGCGTTCAGCCCGGATCTGTCCCGCAGCCTAGCCCGGTGCCGGCCTAGTCGAGGTTGGCGGTGAACTCCTGCAACCAGGGGCGCAGCTCCTTGCCCAGGTCGTCACGGTCGACGGCCAGCTGGATGATGGCCTTGATGTAGTCGAGCCGGTCGCCGGTGTCGTAGCGTCGGCCGCGGAAGATGACGCCGTACACACCGCCGGTGGTCTCGGGGTTCACCGCCATCTCCTGCAGGGCGTCGGTGAGCTGGATCTCGTTGCCCTTGCCCGGTGCGGTGCGCTCGAGAACCTCGAACACCTCGGGGCGGAGCACGTAGCGACCGATGATGGCCAGGTTCGACGGGGCATCCGCTGCGGCGGGCTTCTCGACCAGGCCGGTGATGCGCACCACGTCGGGGTCGTCGGTGGTCTCGATCGCGGCGGCACCGTAGAGGTGGATCTGCGACGGGTCGACCTCGAGCAGCGCGACGACACTGGTGTTGCGGCCGATCTGCTCGGCGAGCATCTTGTCCAGCAGCGGGTCGCGGGCGTCGATGATGTCGTCACCGAGCAGCACGGCGAAGGGTTCGTGGCCGACGTGCATCTTGGCGCGGAGCACGGCGTGGCCGAGGCCCAGCGGGTCACCCTGGCGCACGTAGTGCATGTCGGCGAGGTCGGTGGACTCGTTCACCTTGGCGAGACGGTCACGGTCACCCTTCTGGATGAGCACGGCCTCCAGCTCGGTGACGCGGTCGAAGTGGTTCTCCAGGGCGTTCTTGTTGCGACCGGTGATCATCAGCACATCGGTGAGCCCGGCCGCGACGGCTTCCTCCACCACGTACTGGATCGCCGGCTTGTCGACGACGGGCAACATCTCTTTCGGCATGGCCTTGGTTGCGGGCAGGAAGCGGGTTCCCATTCCAGCAGCGGGAATAACGGCCTTCGTAATCTGAGTCACCATGGCATTAGGTTAGCGGCATCCGTACCCTCTTCCGCACCTAGGATGACTTGTATGGACTCTGACATCGAGCACCGCAAGCGGGCGCTCCGCGCAGAGCTGCGGGAACGTCGCCAAAATCTGACCGCGGCGGAGCGGGAATCCGCCACCGCGGGCTTCACCGAGAAGCTGCAGAGCATCGTTCTCGACCTGTCGGCCCAGTCGATCTCCTGCTACCTCTCCGGCCCGTCCGAGCCCAACACCCGCCCGTTCGTGAACTGGGCAGAGGCCCGCGGCATCCGTGTGCTGTTCCCGGTATCCCGCGACGACGGCCTGCTCGACTGGACCGTGGGCGAGGAGCAGACCGAGCACCAGGGCCTGGCCGGCGTGCCGGAGCCCCAGGGTGAACTGCTCGGCCCGATCGCCATCAACGACGTGGACCTGATCATCGTGCCCGCCGCGGCGATCGACCACACCGGTCTGCGCATGGGCTGGGGCCGCGGCTACTTCGACAAGACCCTCGGCTCGATGGAGAAGTGCCCGCCGGTGTACGCGGTGGTCTTCGACAACGAATACCTCGACGAGGTGCCCCGCGAGGTGCACGACCAGCCGGTGAACGGCCTGGTCACCCCCACCCGCATCCTCGCCTTCTGACTCTCCCCTCCGGTCGGCACCTGCCGACCAGCGACACGAACACTCACGTTCTCGAACCGAAATGACGCAGTGCCTACCTACTCTTACCGTTGCACCGAGTGCGACACGGCCTTCGATATCCAGCAGGCCTTCACCGACAACACCCTCACCGAGTGCCCCACCTGCGGTGGCAAGCTGCGCAAGGTCTACTCCTCCATCGGCGTGAGCTTCACCGGATCCGGCTTCTACCGCAACGACTCCCGGGCCGAGTCCGGCTCCAAGTCCAACTCGCTCTCCGCCGAGAAGAGCCCCAAGACGGATGCCGGCGCGGGGACCACCGCGAAGCCGGCAGAGAAGTCCAGCACACCGGCGCCCTCCTCCTCGGGCTCCTCGTCGTCGGGCGGCTCCGGCTCCGGCTCCTCCGGTTCGAGCTCCTCCCCCACCCCCGCGCCGAAGTCCTCCTGAGACCGGCCCCCAGCATCCGTACGACAGTTTCTAGGAGCAGCACAGTGCACATGATCACCGGTTTCAAAGAATTCATCATGCGGGGCAACGTCATCGAACTGGCCGTGGCCGTCGTCATCGGCGCCGCGTTCACCGGCGTGGTCACGGCCATCGTCGACGGTGTCTTCAACCCACTGATCGCGGCCTTGTTCAACGCCGACGCGCTGTCGTCGTCGATGACCGTGTCGCTGGGCGCCAGCGAAATCTCGTTCGGCCTGGTGCTCGCCGCGCTCATCCAGTTCCTGCTGGTCGCCGCAGTGGTGTACTTCGCGTTCGTGATGCCGCTGAACACGCTCAAGGAGAACCAGGCGCGTCGCCGCGAGGCCGCCGACCCGGCCGAGCCCGTGCACGGCCCGGTCACCGACCTCGACCTGCTCACCCAGATCCGCGACCTGCTCGCCGCACAGAGCAGCGCGTCCGCGAAGCCCGCCGCCGAGACCGTCGACACCGTCACCGCGGTCACCGCTGCCATCCACGCCGCGGTGCAGGAAGCCGCCCAGCCCGCCCCGTCCGGAGCCGGCGGCAGCGCCAAGCACACCCTCTAGCCCGCGCACGCCCGCCCGAACGGGCGCCGAGTTGCCGCAAACGGCCCCTTCAACGCGGGCAGAATCATACGGTCGATGCAACATCCTGATTTGAGGGAGTTGCTGATGCCCAAGACGTTTCCTGCGGGAACGCGGACGTTGTTCGTCGATTTGGTGTGTGGTGGTGCGTCCTTGGTGGATG
>Ga0247816_10000315_pt1 | contig 28984 bp, 25 predicted proteins | sample UWRJL209509C1_FD_179930 | JGI IMG/M metagenome (GOLD analysis project Ga0247816, IMG submission 179930) | Plant litter microbial communities from Arlington Agricultural Research Station in Wisconsin, United States - UWRJ-L209-509C-1 | ecosystem: Environmental > Terrestrial > Plant litter >...
TATAAAGGCTTAGGAAAACCTTCAGCTACTATAGGGTGATTAACTACATACTTTCTAACGTAAAGCTGTACCTCGGGGATGGAACAGAATAGAGGAGCGTGGTGATTTTTGTGATAATCCACAAATTCTTCAAAGCTCAGGTGTGGTAGTTTGTTTACTAAAAATGTAAATTTGATCATTGTATTTATTTGTAATTTGAGACAAACTTATTTCATTACATACAATGCCGCAAGTACGCACAAATTTGTGCTTATTTGCTTTGACAATTGATTGACTAAGCGATGTACAAAAAGAAAATTCCTATTAGGACGGATTGTGGCCTGCATGTATTTAAGGAACTTTTAAATGGAAAGTGGAAACTAATGCTGATCTATTACATTTCAGACGGGGTGAAAAGGCCGGGCGCGTTACAGAAGAAAATTGCTGCAGATAGGCGGGTAATGACCAGACAATTGGATGAATTGGTGAAAGATGGTTTCGTAGATAAAATCTCTTTTGACACCAAAATTCTTAAAGTTGAATATCAGTTAACAGCTCTGGGATTTAGTCTCTTGCCTTTGATAATCAGCTTGGAAAGCTGGGGCGAAAGAAATAGAGCTGTTTTGGAGATAGCCCTAAGTGAAAAACAATAACTTCAGTGTCCATTTGCATTCTTTGGTGACGGAGCGGATTATGCCAGAAGGGTATTTGTGGTGGATTTTTTATGAGTTTTCAATGCCTGCCTAATCTTTATCAATGTAAATCTTCGATAATTCTACTATTTTTGTAGTATATGCAGATGCTCAGGGGTCAGGAACAGGATTTGGTATTAGAGTTGAGGGAAGGCAGCAGGTCTGCTTTCTTAAGTCTGTACAATCTGCATGTAAAAAAAATTTATGCCTATTCGCTGAATATTATAAAATCCCCAAATCTTGCACAGGATATTACCCAGGATGTTTTTATAAAGCTATGGGAAACTGCTGCACAGCTGAAACCTGAGCATTCGCTACAGGCATATCTGTTTACCATTACGAGAAACCTATCCCTGAATGTGCTGCGTGGTGCTGCCAATGAACATTGGATTACTGATGAGATTGCCGCGTACGCGATTGATAAATCTGAAGATGGAATGGCATATACTGAACGCAGGCAAACTGCTGCATTGATGCGTGCCGCCATTTTACAACTCCCGCCACAGCGCAGAAAAATTTACGAAATGTGTCATCAGGATGGCTATTCCTACAAGCAGGCAGCCGAGAAACTGGGCATTACAGATGGTACTATCAACAGCCAGATGGTAAAAGCCCTCAGGTTTATCAAGGGATATCTTATAAGGAACGGGGCGCTATTCTTTATGTTTTTCATAAAATTCTGATTTTTTTTATTTCCGGGTATATGTCGGGCCTTACTTATGTGTAATGCAAGAAAGAGAATATATTGGAACAGCAGGTCAAACAACTTTTTTTGCAATACATTAAGAACCGCGCTACCCGCGAAGAGGCAGAGCGGGTAATCTCTATGATCAATGCCGGGGGACATGAAGAAGAGTGGGAAGCAGCAATGCGAGAGGCGGAGCCAACAGGCTCTGCTACTGAAAATACTGATGAAACTGATTTTCCTGGACTGGATACCGCGCTTTTATACAAGCGGATCAATAGCAAACTTTTATCAATGGAAAACAGATCGCCTTATCGCTGGATGGCATACGCGGCGGCCGTATTACTGTTGCTGGGAGTAGCATTCTTTTTAAACAAACCTGTTGACAGGAAAAACAAAGTTTTACAGAATACGGCAGGGCTGAAGCCTTTGGCCCATCCCGGACTTCGAAAATGGATTAAATTACCAGACGGCACTTCTGTGCAGCTAAACGTTGACAGTAAACTAGACTATCCTGAAACCTTTGACGGAAAAACAAACAGGGAGGTGACGCTAAGCGGCGAAGCCTATTTTGATGTAAAACATGATGTAAAACATCCATTTGTCATTCATACAGCAAATCTTAAAACTACGGTATTAGGCACAGCCTTTAATATTTCTGCCTATCCATCAGCCAAAACAATAACCGTGACAGTTACACGGGGAAAAGTAATGGTACAGGATGCCTCTAAAACTCTGGCGGTGCTGATACCAAATCAGCAAATGACATGGAATGTAGGCAACGCAATTGCACAAAAACATAGGGTAAATGCAGAAGATGTAATCGCCTGGAAAGCACAAGACCTGATTATGGATGATGTTTCGCTGCAACAGGCCGCAGATATGATTGCCAGCCGCTACAAGATCAAAGTGATATTTAAAAATGAAAAAGTAAAGGATTGCCGGTTTACCGCCGCATTCCTTAACAGGAATCAGCTCCCTCAGGTTATTACCGTACTGACCGATATCACCAACGCCAGCTACGATCTGAAAGGCAATACGCTGTACATAGATGGCCCCGGATGTGACAATTAAATCAATTAACCAATAAACACCCCAATTAACAAACCTAAACACCTTAACCGCAAACCGACCATGCAGAACCGCAAATCCCCTACATGATATAACCCATCAAGAACAAAGTAAACTCCGGCGGCAACCGGAGCTTACAACAGTTTTAAATTATATCCCGTACAACCTAAAACCATTGCAATGTATTACAATTCTACGCTTAATGCAAGCCGGAGTATTCTGGCATGCCACCACTTTTTTGTCAAAAACTCGAGCTTTTTTATGAAGGTAAATGCGATCATCTGTATAATCGTGCTCTTCTCGGTAAACAGCATCAATGCCAGTACCGTTTCCGCCCAGTCCGTAAATGAAGTGAGGATCTCCGCAGGATTTTCTCCCGGCACTTTGGAACAGGCATTTGCACGCATAGAGCGTGAAACCGAGTTCAGGTTTGCTTACCGCAAGGGAATCCTTGCAGGTATACGCTCGCCATCACTTTCTCCACAAACCCGAACGGTGCAGCAAACGCTCGATGCGCTGCTCGCAGGGACAGACTTACAATATAAACAGGTAGATAACAGCATTATTATCACCAAAAATACGGCCATCAACGCTGAGCCGGTTTTGCAACAAACTATTACTGGTACGGTGAAGGACGAAAAAGGCATTCCGCTACCGGGAGTTTCAGTGAAGGTTAAAGGCGGATCTGTAGCGGTAATGACTGACGGTACAGGAACGTTCAGGATTCAGGCCAGCAGGACAGAAGTGCTTGTTTTTAGCTATATCGGATACGTGAGCACCGAACGTAAGGTAGTAGACGCAGCAGCTGTAGACGTAGTTCTGAAGGCTGAAGTGGGAACGCTGGATGCCGTAGTAGTGATAGGTTATGGCACAACTACAAGAAGAAATAACACAGGCTCTGTAACCTCCATCTCAGCAAAGGATATAGCAAATCAACCTGTTACTGATCCTCTTGCGGCCTTGCAGGGGCGGGTAGCAGGATTGGATATTTCTGCAGTGACCGGCTATCCGGGCTCCGGATACAGTGTCCACCTGCGCGGGCAGAATTCCATCTCCTCCGGAAACGATCCCCTGTACATTGTAGATGGAATTCCCTTCATTTCTGAAAGTCTCAGCCAATTTTCGGGTGCTAACGGCAGCCAGAGCCCGCTGAGCAGCCTCAACCCCTCAGACATAGAACAAATAGATATCCTGAAAGATGCCGATGCAACAGCCATCTACGGATCGCGCGGTGCAAATGGAGTTATCCTTATCACAACCAAAAAAGGACGTGCCGGAAAACCTGAGGTGACAGCCAATATTTACAGGGGCATCTCGTCAGTAAATAAAAAGGTGGATATGCTGAATACATCACAATATCTCGCCCTGCGCCGTGAAGCATTTAAAAATGACGGGGTTATACCTACAGAGACCAACGCACCGGATTTACTGCTATGGGACCAGAACCTGGATCAGAACTGGCAGGAAAAACTCCTTGGCAAATCAGCGCCCCTTACACAGGCAGAACTGAGTCTACGTGGGGGTTCTGAACAGACCAACTTCATCATCAGTGGTACAGTACGTGATGAAAAGACAGTCCTGCCCGGCGATCTGGGTTACAAAAGGGGCGCAGTCAATTTCTCACTCAACCATAAATCCCTGGACAATAAATTTAAAGTAACCAGCTCTGTAAAATATACTGCAGATGAGAACAATACGCTGCCAACGGATCTGACAGGTTTTTTTAATCTGGCACCAAACTATCCCATCTATGATGCAGCAGGCAATTATTACTGGTTAAACAACGAGCAAAACCCTCTGGCTTATCTGGAAAGGACCAGCCTGAGCAAAACCAATAACCTCTTCATCAATACCGCCTTAAGTTATCAGATTATCCCGGGCCTGAACGCAAAAGTGAGCGCAGGCATCAATAAAATGGATTTCAAGCAGACCCAAACTTTTCCAAAGTTATCTTTTGCTCCGGCAACGTATTCAGGAAGTACGGCCAACTATGGCAATAACACTTTAAACTCATATATCGTAGAACCACAGCTGGATTACACGCTTAAGCTGGGTAAAGGTAATCTATCTGCGCTAGCAGGTGGGACATGGCAAAATAGTATTACCGAAGGACAGTCGATAGTAGGCAGCGGATATGCAAGCGACGAGCAGCTACAGAATATTCAGGCCGCTACACAGATTACTGCGCGCAGTTACAACTATACAAAATACAGGTACACGTCGGTCTTTGGCAGACTTACCTATAACTGGGATGAGAAGTATATTCTTAACGGAACCTTTAGAAGGGATGGTTCTTCACGTTTCGGACCTAATAAGCAGTTTGGGAACTTTGGTGCAGTAGGTGCAGCATGGCTCTTCAGCAATGAGTCCTTTGTAAAAGATAAACTCAGCTTCCTCACTTTTGGTAAGTTACGGGCCAGTTACGGAACGGTAGGGAATGACCAGATTGGTAACTACCAGTACCTTGACAGTTGGTCGGCCACAAGCTTTCCCTATGCGGGTGTTGCCGGGTTGGCCCCGAGCCGTTTTCCTAATCCAGACTACAGCTGGGAAGTAAACAAAAAGCTCGAAGCAGGGCTGGACCTCGGGTTTCTGGGGGACAGATTGTTGGTTACCGCTAATTTCTACCGCAACCGTTCCGGTAATCAGTTGATCGGGTATACACTTTCTTCACAGTCGGGATTCGATCAGTACACCGCCAACTTGCCTGCAGTAGTGCAGAACAAAGGTTTTGAATTTGAACTGAGCTCTGTAAACATTCGCAGAAATGACTTTACCTGGAGTACCTCAGCAAATCTGTCAATTGCCAAAACGAAACTGCTGGAATATCCAGACCTCGAAAATTCGTCCAATGCAACAACTTATGTGATCGGCCAGCCACTGCAAATAGTAAAGGGATACGATTACCTGGGAATTGACAAGCAAACCGGAGTACCCCTGTTTAGAGACATAAACGGTGATGGCGTAGTCACTGATCCGGCAGATATGGTGGTAATTGGCAATACAACGCCAAAGTTTTATGGAGGATTGAACAATAGCCTCTCCTATAAGAATTTTACGTTGGACTTCCTGTTTCAGTTTGTGAAGCAGGAGGGACCAGGCCTTAATTATGGTTACCTGTCCTATTCCAATGGGATCATGAAAAACAAAGATCTGAGTGCTTTAGATCGCTGGCAGCAGCCTGGCGATGAGGCCGACATTCCTGGTGCCAGCACTACCGCAGGCAAAGCAATATACAATGCTTACCAGAACCAATACAGATTGTCAAGCGCCAACTGGGTAGATGCTTCCTTCATCCGTTTAAAGAACGTCTCAATAAAGTACAATTTTGCAAGTATGCTCAAAAATTGGAAGCTCAATAATGTCACTTTGTACCTGCAGGGACAGAACTTGCTGACCATCACTCCTTATAAAGGTTTTGATCCGGAAACAAAGGCTTACGCCCTGCCACCGCTTAGTATTTATACAGCCGGTCTCCAGGTCTCCTTTTAATAGTCAAAGCCATCACATGCTAATTTTAAACCTAACGAAGCGGTCTTTTAAGAAGAAATGAATACGAGAAGACGGCTCGAAAACCAATAAATAAAAGAGATGAAAATATTATATTATATACTTTTTATTGCAGTACTGACGGGTTTCACTTCCTGCAAGAAATACGTACAGGTTGAAAACCCGAAAGACCAGTTGGTAAACTCCAGCATTTTTGTGAATGATGCTACGGCAACTGCCGCGATGGTAGGTATTTACAGTGATATGAACGCTTTTAACTATCAGTTTGCCAATGTAATAACTACTTTTATGTGTGCGATGAGCGCTGATGAGTTTACCTATGCCTCCACATTAGCTAATTTTGACGAGTTCAAAAACAATGCTGTTACTCCCGGGAACAGTTATGTAGGAATAATGTGGTCGCAGCCCTACGGATTTATCTACCGCGCCAATGCAGTAATTCAAGGAGCCACCGCATCCGCAACACTTACACCAGCCGTAAAAAACCAGTTGATCGGTGAAGCCCGGTTTTTGAGGGCTTTCTGCCACTTTTATCTGGTCAACATTTTTGGCGATGTACCTCTGATCCTGAATACGGATGTGCTCACAAATACCAATTTACCCAGAACAGCGAGTAAAGATGTATATGGTGCAGTTATTACAGATCTGCTGGAAGCGAAAAAGCTGCTCGTTGCAGCATACCCTGGTGGGGCAGAGCGTACGCGGCCTAATAAAACCGCCGCGTCACTCTTGTTGGCCAGGGCATACCTGTATAGCGGAAACAATGTTTCCGCAGAACAGGAAGCAACCGAAGTGATCGGCGCTGCAGGATATAGCCTGCTGAATAATCCGGATGTGAACAACGCAGCGAACATGACTAAGGCCTTTCTGAAAAATAGCGCCGAAACAGTTTGGCAGCTCCAGGTGGTAAATACTGCCAATGGCAGGAATACCTGGGAGGGAAATACGATCGTCCCGACAGCCTCTCCATTTTACAGATTGACCAGGGGAACGCTCGGTCTTGAGTCTGGTTTTGAGGCCGGCGATAAACGCTTTACCAACTGGGTTGGAAGTTATACAACTACTGCAACACCACCGGTAACCTACTACTATCCTTTCAAATATAAAGTGCGTGTAGGAGTAGCCGGAGCCGCCCCTACTGAATATTCAATGGTATTAAGATTTGCCGAAGCCTATCTCATCCGGGCTGAAGCGCGAGCGCAGCAGAACAATTTCGCTGGCACTAAAGCAGATCTGGATATTATCCGCAGCAGGGCAGGATTAGCGCCTCTGGTTATTGCTCCCAGCCTGGCAGCTGCTATGGCACAAGTGGAGCAGGAGCGGCGCGTGGAGCTTTTTGCAGAATGGGGGCATCGTTGGTTTGACCTCAAACGCTGGAAAAGTACCAGTGGAACAGCCGGCAAAACAAGGGCCGACGATGTGCTTAGCCAAAGTAAAGCGGGGTGGAAATCAACCGCGATCCTGTTCCCGATCCCATCCGAAGCCATGCGTACCAATCCAAATATGGTCCAGAATCCAGGTTATAATTAAACTAGAAAATCATGTTCCTGATAAAAAAAATGTGTTTTGTACTGATGCTCCCGATGCTTGCTTTATTGCAGGCAAGGGGGCAGGCAGTAACTATAAAACCTGCAATGCCACACAGGGGCGATAAGGTAACAATCACTTATGACCCCGCAGCAACTGATGCAAAGATCAATGCCAATGCTCAGGCAGTGACAGTTATTTTTAGCTATTCTACTTTTTATGATCTGCCCTATAAAATGCCTTTACAGAAAAAAGGAGCAATTTGGACTGCCACTTTTACCGCAGGCCGCTTTGCAACTTTTGCGGCTTTCTATCTTCAAAGTGGAGAACTGATCCAGCAACCCGCAGCAGATAAACAATATACTATCGCTGTTTACGATGGAACAAGGCGGGTTAAAAGCAGTTTGCTTCATGAATCATACAGCTTATCTGTGCAATCGCCAAAATCACAGGATTTGCAACAGAGAAAGCTAAACTTGTTAAAGGAAGAACTGAAAAATAATCCCGATAATTATGAAGCTAAAGTAGCAATGCTGGTAACCAGAATGGCAATAGCAAAAACTCCGGCCGAAAAGCTAATATACAGGAAGCAGGCCAGAAAAGTTATCGCTGCCAAACTGGAGGAAAATCCAACACTACCAGGTAATGTAAACAAAGTAACCATGGGTTATCTGATGATCGGCGAAAAAAGCAGGCTGGATTCTGTCCGTCAGGCAATCATGATGAGATTTCCTGAAGCAGATATCTCAAAAGACCTGCGGGCTACAATCATTGGCAGGGAAAAGGACAGCCCCGCCAGAACGGCGAAACTGGAAGCTCTCCTAAAGAACGACCAACCCGGAGAAGAAGGCTCCGGAACGGTACACAACATGCTTTTTGAACATTATGCCGCAGCCAAAGATTCTGTAAAAGCTTTATACCATGCTGCCAGGCTGGTAACAAAGACAAATCCCTACCTGCCGCAATCACTTAAAGAAATTGCAGTTACCTTAACCAAGAACAAAATTGCTCCAGCTGCGGCAATCGGCTATGCCGGACGTTCTCTGTCAATGGTACAGGATTGGCCGGTAGGGATTATCCGCTATTTTCCGGAGTTCGGATATATACCTTCATATGTGCCCGATTCCGTGAAGAAACAAACTGTTGCTGAAGCCAAATCTGCGTTATTATCGCTGCAGGGATTGAATTACCTGGAGCAGGGAAACAGCAAAAGGTCGTTGGAACTGGCAAAGGAAGCCGAGGCAATATCATCAGGCCGGGAAGGCCTGATGAACTCTGCAGAAATATTTGCTGCAACAGGTTCTCCTCAGCAGGCATTTGATGCGCTTTGGCTTTTACTGCTGAAAAATCCTACAGACACTGTGGTATTGAAAACAGCGAAGCTGAATTTTTTAAAATTTAACCCTTCACTAGAACAATTTGATCAGAAGGTTGATGAACTGGAGAAGCTGGAGATTGTACAACTTAGTGCCAGGATGAAAATTCAGCTGATGCGCAAACCGGGACCGGAGCTCTCCGGTTTGGTAGACCTGGAGGGAAGGCCGGTAACGCCTGAGATGATGAGCGGGAAGATTGTGATCCTTGATTTCTGGGCTACCTGGTGTGTGCCTTGTATGCAGGAGATGCCGTACTTCCAGAAAGTTTATGAAAAGTACCGCAATAATCCGGACGTGATGTTCATGGTGGTAAATAATGGTTCTAACAATACTATTGATGACGCCCGCAAGTGGAAATTGCAAAATCCGCAATACACATTTCCTGTTTATTTCAATAAGGACAAAGATATTGGTGAAAAGGTTGGCTTTGCACTCATTCCAACCATTGCTGTGATTGATAAGGCTGGTTTAATGCAGTTTCGGACGGTAGGATTTGAAGGGGAAATTTTGCAAAAGAAGCTGGCGGTTGAAATTGAGATTCTGCTGAATAAGTAAACTAGCCATTGAAACTGCCCTTATAGATAAGGGAGTACAAGCTTCCTAGTACCATCCATGATTCATAAGGACATGTCTTAAGTTCCAGGCAAATATTATAGACATAAGAGACAGTAACGATATGTCAAGCATTAGCTGCAGTCATTATATCTATTTGTACTGACAATGTCATTTGCAATAGTAGTATTAAAAAGATACCACTATTGTTATATGTTTGTAATATGCAATTGCATATTGCCTGACAATGTCGTCGCGTGATCTTGAAATAAAAAAATGCCATTAGTAACTGTAATCTTAACAAAAGGGAAATCTCAGCAATATATTGATCAGGTTTCCGTAAGCATCAACAACGCATTAATTGAATCCTATTTATTGCCTCCTGGTGATTTGTTCCAGCGGTTTATACAATTAGAACCAGGGTCTTTAATCTATGACCGACATTACGGTGGAGGGCCTAGATCAGATGACTTCATGATTGTAGAAGTGAAATCCGACGCTAGGAGACGGGACGAGAAAAATGCCGCTTTTGAATCAATCGTTGAACACCTGTCCAAATCAGCAGGCGTCCGACCTGAAGATGTCCTGATTATTTTTGATGCGAGATCAACCATTGAAGATTTCTCACTCGGAAACGGTATTTCAGCCAATAAACTTTGATCTATACAGAAAGATTGTTACGTCCCCGATAATTAAGTCAGGGCAGAAAAAAATGAAAGACCATGCCAATAGCAACAGTAACCTTAACAAGGGGAAAAACAAAAGAATATCTAAACCAAATATCGGATAGCATCAGGAATGCCGTAGTTGAAGCATATTTATGGCCTCCAGATGATTTGTTTCATAATTTCATACAGCTGGAGCCCGGAGCGTTTGTCTATGACCGGAACTTTGGTGGCGGGCCGAGATCGGATGATTTTATGATTATTGAACTAAAATCAGATGCCAGGCAAAGACATCATAAGGATGACGTATTTAGAGCGATTACAAAACAATTGGCTATATCTCCGGGTGTCCGCCCGGAAGATGTCCAAATCATTTTGGATACTGTTTCCAACCATGAAGATTATTCTTTCGGTAGCGGGATCTCAGCAAATAAGTATTGATCCCTCCCTTATTACTTAAACTTCCTAATTACCTCAGCAGCCCAGTAGAATTTCTACCGGGCTCTATTAATTTTCAATCATCATTGATCTGTACTTTAACCAGTGTCAAATAGATGAGAATGCTTGCTCACGTTCTGCCAGCATTTTCTGATGTAATTCTTTAATCGTTTTCTCTTTGCTGCCTTTAATCTTTTTCATCCAGTACTCAGATCCCCCCTGCGGATTATATTTAGATCCAAGCTCCATTAATTCTACCATAAGTGGTATCAAGTCTAAACCTCTATCGGTTAAATAATAAAGAAATTTAGATGCATTGTTTTTGGAAACCTTTTTGGTAATATAGTTTTCTTCTACTAGTAAGTTTACCCTATCAGATAAGACAGATGGTGCAATTTTCTCATCAGAGGCTTTCCATTCCAGCCATGAATTTTTCCCTTCAAAGATCATATCTCTTAATAATAATAGCGTCCATTTGTCTCCAAATACGTCAAGTGTATATCCCACCGGGCAAGAAGATCTGCTTCCAATTGTTTTCATAATGTCATTAAACAAAGTAGTATGGTTTTAATACTACTTTACTTCTATGTTTGTAGTATTAAATCAATACTACAAATTTATACATAATTGAACTATAGAAAAAGCTCAAACACATGTAAACGGGTCTGATGTAGCTCCTTTTTACTATGACTGAAGTAAAATGACTTTATAATGGAACAAAAAAACAAATTATCATGAAAGCGATTCAATTATTAGCAACTGGAAATCCAGTAGAAAATCTTGTGCTTGTCGACATCCCTAAACCAAGCGCAGCTTCGTCAGGCGAAGTGATCATTAAAATGGAATACAGTCCTATCAACCCCAGTGATCTTATGGTGGCCAATGGGGTTTATTTCATTCAGCCTGAACTTCCCGCAGTAATCGGTGGTGAAGGGGTAGGTGTTATTGTAGAGGTAGGTGCTGATGTAGAAAATGTAAAGGTTGGCGATAGGGTTGTTTTGCCTTTTGGTGTTTATGCATGGGCGGAGTTCGTTATAGCACCAGCTGAAAATCTGTTCGTGCTATCAGCTTCCTCAGATCTTAAACAAGCAGCTATGGCATCAATTAATCCTCCTACAGCAATACTGTTGTTGAGCGAATATATTGATCTTGACAAAGGTGACTGGATCGTTCTAAATGCAGGAAACTCAAGTGTTGCCAATACGGTCATCGCTGTTGCCAAAGCCCGGGGTCTTAAAACCGCTGCAATTGTAAGAAGAGCCGAGGCAGTGGAAGCTGCTATAGACGCTGGAGCAGACGTTGTTGTAGTTGAAAGTCCATCTGCCGTACAGGAAGTTAAAGATGCTACAGATGGTGCTAATATTAAATTAGGTCTGGATGCAGTAGGTGGACAATCCTCGGCGATATTGGCCCAAATTCTTGGTCAGGAAAGTCATCTTGTGGCTTATGCCGTTTTAAGCGGACAGCCAATGGTAGTTAGCCAGGTAGATCTTATTGTTAAACGCTTAAAAGTCCATGGGTTCTGGATGTATTTATCAGAATATATTCCAAAATTAAATGCAGCGGTTAAGGAATCAGATGCTCTTATCGCAACAAAATTAATAAATGTGCCTATTGCCGCTACTTACCCATTGAGCGCAATCAAAGAAGCAGTAGAACATACTATCAGGGGAGAAAAGGTAATACTCGACTTTACAAACTAGACCAGTAATAAAGCCTTAGAAAGAAATTTGCGTACAAAAATCATCAATTATGATAAGGAAAATATTTCTTAAGGAATTTTTTGCCGGACATTAATAAGAATAATTGCTTGACTGCAAATTTACATTCCAATCTTCAATAATTTCTTCAAACAGTCGAAACAGGCAAACCCTGCTGATATATAGGAATGATTACGACAATAAAATTTATTACAAGAGAGCAACCGCTTATTAAGCTTGCTCTCTTAATCATGAAAAATGAACAATCTTATTAGACGTCCGTTAGGGATAAACGAAAAAATTTTTTGGGTTATAGACCAAAAAGTGGCTATGCATTTTGCATTAGTTGCTGAGCTAAAAGGTAATGAACCAGAAGAAGCTTGGAGGCGCGCAATTGATATTGCTCAACGAAGGCACCCCAATCTTTCTGTAAAAATTACTGGCAGCCATTATTCAAATTTAGGATTTGAACAGGTAGCAAATTGTCCCATCCCACTTACTGTGATTCATCAAAATGAAGATGACAATTGGGAAAGCATAGTTGAGGAAGAATTGCAAAAGCCATTAGATTTGAATAACGCGCCATTGGCCAGAGCTATACTTTTGCAGCAACCAGGTCAATCGACATTTATCTTTATATCCAACCATTCCATAGGTGATGGAATATCGGGAGCACTGGTTATCCGTGATATCTTAAGTGCATTGTCAGGTGCTGTATTAACAGTCTTTCCACACACTCCGTCACTTGATGAGCTAGCCGGTTTACCAATGTCAAAAGTGTCAGATCAAACAGCTCCAGTTTTAACTGAAGAGGTAACGATGTTAACGGGAGGTGTACCTTGGCCAGGCATTAAAATCGAACGTTTAGAACTGTCTTCTGAAACCACTTATAAATTAATTAAACGAGCAAAGATCGAGCAAACAACCGTTCATTCGGTGATTACTGCTGCAATCATTTTAGCCGGAAGATCGTTAAATCATGAATGGAATGACAGAGAAGTGGTAGTAGTGCATCCGCTGTCACCAAGAAAATTTTATCAGGCTGAAGACGAATATGCCATGCTTGTAAACCTGATCACCATAGGTTACGACACAAAATCAGGCCATCAAATTTGGGATTTTGCACGAACTATTTCAGTCAGTATTGCAGAAGCAAAAACTCAGGAATGGCAGGAAGCCGCATTATCCAGTGTTGGAACCCTATTTAATTTAGATCTGGATTTAGAGACCATTTATGAGCAAATTCTCTTGGCAACCAAATCCGATATGATGGTGACTAATATTGGGAAGCTAGATTTTCAAAATGATTTCGGCTCTGTAAAACTCAAGTCAATTTGGGGGCCAATGGTGATTACTCCGCACCAGGCATCGCATACTATTGGCGTAAATACTTTTGATGGAAGGTTGAGAATTACCATTTCAAGTGCAAAGTTAATAACTGGGCTGAGTAAAATGGTTGAAAAGATTATTGTAGCCGCATGCGAGTAGGTAGATGAATACAAAAATGAAAGGCTTCAAAAATAAAACTTTACGACCAGTAGGTTAGTAAAAGCATTTATTGTGGGACTCAACAAAATATAACCTTATACCGCTTTAAACATGGTATTTGTTTGCGGGTGGTGCCATTCATTAAGAACTTGAAACGGAACTCATACTCAGTAATATGATGATGTTGCAGAAATAATGCAAGGAAAGGCTCCAATATATAAAGAAATTGATTACAGTAATTTCCGAAACACTATGCTGCAGATATGGAAGTGCTAAAAATTTACTTTCAGACAAATTTTGGATTTATTTTTTAGAATTACTTAACTTTAAAAAAGATGATCGGCCCTTGTCATTGAGCTGGATAAGTGGCTATACGCATTAAAACACATGAGTAAACTAGAAGAAATTCCAGTTTGCTTGCAAGAACCGATATTTATTAAATTATTCAATATTGGAGAATACGCTAATTTAACAAAGGAGGAACAAATGTCATACGATCAAGAATTGAAGTATAAATGGGACAATGAGAATGCCCTTGCCTATCGTGAGGAGCAAGGGATTGAAAAAGGAAAGAGAGAAGTTGCGCTTAAGATGAAAGAAATGGGTCTCCCAATTGAGGAGATTGCGATCTATACAAAGCTACCTATTGAAGAGATGGTGGCTCTCTAATCATTCCCGGCATTCCCGATTAAACAACGCATCCGTCAGCAACAGGCGGATGCATTTCTCTCTTCTTAGTTGAACTCGGCCAACCCTTTCAAAAAGCTTTTGAGTCATGTTTTATCGATCCCTTTATACCTTATGCCCGAAATGCCTATTCTGAATAGCGATCTGTCTATCCTTTAAAATGACTCTGCGTAACCGATCCTGATGCTCTTCACCCCAAAGCCCGATCGAACTGATCAGCGGGATGAGTGTTTTGCCAAAATCGGTAAGGCTATACTCTACCTTAGGGGGCATTTCCGGAAAGATCTTTTTTAGTTACCATTTCATGTTCTTCAAGTTCTTTCAGCTGGACATTTAGCACGCGCCTGGTAACGTCTGGGATCTTACGCTGAAGTTCACTCGGGCGTAGGTTGCCTTCGTGGATGAACCATATGATACGGATCTTCCATTTGCCATAGAGGACCTCACCTACCAGGTCAAGTCCGCAGTTTAAAGAGGGAACAGTCTTTTTTTTATACATAAATACAAATATACAACAGTCTCTATAAGTGAACAATACGGATAAATTAATCCCTATATGATTCGTAACCCCGTAATTGTATGATGTATGTGTACTGTCGAAATTTGGACAAAAAATAACGTTACAAATTATGACACAACAAATCAATTACAGCAATGAATTATCAGGCAAAATAGCCTTGGTAACAGGAGGTACAAAAGGAGCCGGAAAGGCGATAGCAGATAGGCTGGTGCAGGCTGGTGCAACAGTAATAATAACTGCGAGGAATGCTCCTGAGCAAGAACACTGCAGCCTGCAGTTTATTCCAGCCGATCTAGTTAAGGCAGAGGATGCGCATAAAGTGATCAGCGAAGTGTTGTCAACCCATGGGAGGCTTGATATCCTTGTAAATAACCTTGGTGCTTCTACAACACCAGCAGGTGGTTTTGCAGCATTGAATGATGAGGATTGGTTATCAACCCTGCAAGCTAATTTACTGGCTCCTGTGAGGATTGACAGGGGATTTTTACCGCAAATGATCGAGCGGAAAAGCGGTGTTATTATTCACATCGCTTCCATACAGGGCATATTGCCGCTATACGATTCTACCTTGCCGTATGCAGCTGCAAAAGCAGCATTGATCAATTACAGTAAAAGTTTATCAAATGAAGTTACGCCAAAGGGTGTACGTGTGCTGGCAGTTTCTCCAGGTTGGATAAATACCCAAGCATCAATAGCCTTTTTGGGCGAGATTGCCAGAAATGCAAATAGTACTGTAGAAGAAGCTCAGCAAAGCGTTATGGATGCATTGGGTGGCATACCTTACGGCAGGCCGGCCCAACCAGAAGAAGTAGCGGAGCTGGTCGGTTTTTTGGTTTCACCAAGAGCTAGTTACTTAACAGGAACGAATTACGTTATTGACGGCGGAACGGTGCCAACCATTTAAAAGTTCTAATAAATATCAATCAAATAAAGATCATGAAATTACCAGAATTAGTAGAGCAATTTGTAGAAACACAGAACACTTACGCCAGCGAGGCTTACGTTGAGTGTTTTACCGAGACCGCAATCGTTCATGACGAATGCAAGACCCATACCGGCAAAGAAGAAATACGGGCATGGATCAAAGACGCGAATGATAGATATAAATCTGTCATGAAACCGCTTGAATACGATGAGTCGGGTTCGAACAGCGTGTTAACCGCAGAGGTGTCAGGCACATTTCCCGGCAGCCCAATAGTGCTGAAATTTCATTTAGGACTAAAAAACGGTCTTATCGATTCATTAAAGGTCACCGGATAATTTCAGGCCGCAAAGCAGAACTAGTAAACATGAGAAAACCGTCTATCTCAGATCCGGCGGTTTTCTTATTAATTACCGATACGTTTTAGAACCATGTTTCTTATTTTTAAAAATGGCTTCTCAATTAGCATGTTCAATAAATATGCGGCTGTTACTGAAGCAAGCACACAGATAGCAAACATTTGCCAACTATCCTTTTCCGCTTTAAAGTATACAGAATGCTCTTGGCACAAATGCAAAACTATTTTATGGCTGAGATAAATGGCAAATGAAAGATCCGCAATCTTATGCGTAACAGCAGATTTTAAATTATACAAAAAACTATCCCGACTTATTGCTCCAAGCACCATCAAGCCATACCCCACGCTTACCAGTGGAAAACCAAAAATAGAGGCAGAAAACGACTGTTCATTATCACAAACAAAATAAGCAGCAGCCAGAACCAGAAAGCTTAACGCCAATAAACGATTTCCATAAGCCTCAATCTTGCTTCTGATTTCTGGCTTGAATGAAAATATTGCAGCGATCAATACGCCGATAATCAGGCCGTCTAACCTGCATATACTAAGATAATAAATCCATTTATACCAAAAGAATACCATATGGCCTGATTCTATGGATGGGTTTACAAAATTTATCCAGTTATACAGGCGAAAGATAAATCCCGATAAAAACAATAATAGCAACAGCAGGAATATCTTATCAACAAGCTTGAAATGCAATAATATCAACATTAACAGTGGGAATAATAAATAAAACTGTTCTTCAATGCATAGCGACCAGGCATGCGAAAATGTGCCCTGGTAACGGATATCAAGCCCTATATTTTGTGTGAAAGTAAGATATTTCCATAGTGGCGCAAGCGCTTCCCGCTCTCTGAAAGATGGGATGAAGAAATAAAGCAGTAAAATAAAAAGATATGCCGGTATAATTCTGAATATCCGTTTAATAAAAAAGACCCGGACGTTAATTCCTTGTGCTGAAATTCCGGCAAACAAGTTCGATGCAATCAGGTACCCGCTTAAAACAAAAAAGAGATCTACACCAGTCCACCCAAATTTCCCGATGTCGGTCAATGTTTCTGGAGCGTAAAACATCCTCCCATAATGATAAATAAAAACAAAACCTATAGCAAAGGCTCTTAAATGATCAAGACCATGTAGTCTGACTTTTGGCGATATTTTAGAATTGAGCATGAAATTATTTTAAGGGGTTCCCTTTTAATTATATTGAATCTTCCGCCAATGTATGTATTGAGAAAACTTGTAAAGACAGTTAAAGCCGGAAACAGACATTCAATGACAGAAACATCATTTTGGCCTATAAACTTATTGGTATTCAAATTTTGGCTTTCTGCCATTGAATTATATGTTTTGGACTTTTTTAGATTTCCAGCCTTCGCTATTTAATACATTTGTATTAAATGAATTTCTTAAATCATCTATTTCTCTATTTCAAGCAGCATCGCCTGAGAAGGCATCTAATTTTCTGGATAGTAATCCTGTTGTTTTCAATTAGCAGGAATGATATGGGCGAGGGGGAGGACTGGACTTTAGGTTACTCCGTCATTAATTCACTGGCCTTACTAGTAACTCAGCTCCCGTCTGCATATTTTTTGAGTTATATAATTATTCCGGAGCTGTTGTACAGGAAGCACTATTTTTCTACTATAACATATTTTGTGGTTTTTGCCTATATCATCACGGTGATTTCAAGAATTATGATCGTGTATGTGGCAGAGCCATTTCAGATGGCCCATGGTATTGTTTGTTTTGAATGTCCCGAACAAGAATCCTTAAAAGAAATTTGTTTTGATTTATACAAGTTGTTTAGGGTGTATTTCTTTGATAACTTTTCGATAGCATTCCTGTTTCTTACGCTGAAACTTTTGGTAATGCAAAATGAAATCCAAAAGAAGACTTTATCTCTTGAGAAGGATAAGGCAGAAAACGAACTCAAACAGTTAAAGGAACAGCTAAATCCACATTTTCTATTTAATACACTTAACAATATCTATGCGCTATCATTAAAAAATTCCTCGAAAACAACCGATTCCATAGGCCGTTTATCAGCAATTCTTGATTACATTTTATATCGTGGAACGGCAGTAAGCGTACCAGTTCAACAGGAAATTGAATTGCTGATGGATTACATTGAGCTTGAAAAGCTGAGATATGATGACAGACTAATAATAAGTTTTAATACCCAAATCACGGCTAACATCATGATTGCGCCTATGATATTAATATCGCTTGTTGAAAACGCATTTAAACATGGCGCGGCCAATGACCTGGGGCATCCGGAAATTCATATAAGCATAATGTCAGCTGATCAGTATTTTATGTTTGAAATTTTAAATACAACCAGATCTAACATAGCAAATGGTAAATTAGAAAAAATTGGGTTAGATAATATTTCCAAACAGCTTGGCCTTCTGTATGGAAGTAACCATGTTTTGACAGTAAAAAAACTGCATGATCAATTTAGAGTAAAGCTGGAAATTAATTTATGAAAGTAAGATGCCTTTTAGTAGACGATGAGCCACTGGCAATAGAGCTGTTGGAAAACCATTTGCAGCATTTTGATAATTTTGTAATTGTTGCAACCTGTTCGAATGCGATTAAAGCCCTGCATATCCTATCTACTAATACTATAGATCTATTATTCCTGGATATTCACATGCCACAACTCTCTGGAATTGATTTTCTAAAAACCTTAAAGAAACCACCACATACTATCCTCACTACAGCTTATCGGGAATTTGCAGTAGAAAGCTATGACCTGGACGTAACCGACTATCTTCTAAAGCCAATTACATTCGATCGTTTTTTTAAAGCTATTGAACGCTATTTAAGACAGACTTCTAAACCGGCTAAAATTGTAACTGTGGATCAATCTCCCACAGCCACTTTTATCATGTTGAAATCAGGTATTAAACATTATAAGATTAATGTTGCATCTATCTTATACATTGAAAGTATCAAAGATTATATCAAGGTCTCAACCACGGAAAATGAGCTGATCATAAAATATAAAATTAGTGATATCGAAACTGAACTACACAACCAAGGGTTTCTTCGTGTTCATCGATCTTTCATTGTCAACAAAGAAGAAATAACTTCATTCTCTTCATTGGCAATCTGGGTAGGCCAAAAGGAAATCCCAATCGGCCCAATGTATAAAATAAGTGTAATCGAAGTCTTAACAAAAATACTCTAGGCAACTCAGATTGTCAAGGCAACAAAGCTACATATTGAAGAGTTCGTGGCTCTCTATGTCCAAAAAGCCGTGCATAACTTTTGAGTTTTTGCTTTTGATCTCTGGGTCGTTCAAATCCTGCCATAGGTCGCCTTTTTCCAAGAGTCTTTGATGTATAGTCCCAATGGTAAATTCTGTTGGCTTAAGTTTCAAGCTTAATTCTTCCCATTGAATAGGTGTAGATACACATGGTTGTTTATCTGGTCTTACTGAGTAGGCGGAGGCAAGCGTATCTCCCTCGTCATTTTGAGAGAAGTCTACAAAAAGTTTTTTACCCCTTATTTCAACCGATACTTCTAAGGTCGTAAACATCGGTACACGCTTGTGAATTTGTGTACAAATGTATTCGGCCAGTTTTCTAGCCTGGGCATAGTTAAAGCCCTGGCAGGGAATAAAAATATGAATGCCCGTCTTGCCAGAGGTTTTTATGAAGGTAGTTAGCTTATTTTCATCGAAGTATGCTTTGGCTGCCAGCGCTGTTTTTACTGCCTTTTTAAAATCATTGTCAGACGGATCCAGATCAATGGCAATGTAGTCCGGTTCATAAGGTCTGTGCGTAGTAGAATTCCATGGGTTCAGGTCTATATTGCCAAGGTTGATCAACCAGATTAGGGCGGGCAGGTTATTACACACCGCATATTCAATAATGTTCTCCCTTCCTTTTGCTGTGTGCTTCCTTTCGGTCGTATAGATTTCCAGAAAGTCGGGCTGATAGCCTTCCATGTCTTTGATGTAGAAACCCGGTGCCCCTGCATTAATATTTTTGATATGCATTGAAAGCGGGCGCTCTTTTAGGTGAGGCAGAATGTATTCCGCTATGCTATTATAATAGGATATCAGGTTCGCTTTGTTGGTTGTTTTCCAAAGTTTCTTTTCAATATTAGTGAGATGTATTTTTTGGTGTTCTATCGTAATTATCCCTTCTGACTTAATTTTTTCTTCAAAGATTTTGTTCCAGTTGCTCTCTGCTGATAGCTTAGATCTGGTGGATCTCTTGTTTATTGATTTTGGAAACAGTTCTCCAATAGTGCTGTGTTTGATAGTTGTGTCTGTCTCCGCTTTTTCTTCTTCTCCGGTTTCTTCAGACTCATCCAGCACCTCTGGGCCTACAAGTTCCGCCTCCAGCTCTGCTTCATCCTGATTAGTTTTTGATTCCTGCGCTTTTAACTCTGCCCGATTGCTTTGCCAAACTTTTGAATGGCTGTTCATGGCAACTTCTAAAATGGTGTAGCCGGATAATACGGACTGGTCTTTTTTTGTGATGTCAATTTCCAGCTCCTGTCCGTCTTTGACTTTAGAAAGTAACCACGCATTTTCCGCTTTCCCAGAGGTTTTTACTAAATTAAATTTGCCCTTCAGTTTTTTGCCATGAAGGATTATGCTAAGCTTGTTTTTATGATAGTGTGACAAGAGCCATTTTTCCTGCTCCTTTTTTCCTTCAATTGGTTCTGCAGGCTCGTAGCTGCCATTGTCCCAAACCAATACGGTTCCGCCTCCATATTGCCCCTCGGGGATGTTGCCTTCAAAATCTTTATAATCAAAGGGATGGTCTTCCACCTCCATAGATAGCCGATGGTCTTTAGGATTCATGGATGGTCCTTTTGGAACTGCCCATGATTTTAGTACCCTACGCATCTCTAGCCTGAAATCGTAATGCAGGTGTGATGCATTGTGTTTTTGAATAACAAAAAGCAGCTTTTCACTTTCAGGCGTTCCTCCTTCTGGTTCAGGTGTGATGTCAAAACTGCGCTTGTCGTGGTATTTTTCCAGTTCAGCAATCCTGAACGCCTCCTGTGGAACTTCCCTCACAACATCTTCTGGTCTTTTGTCTTTGCGGAAGCCAAGAAACGTAGCAGGCTTCCTGATCCTCCCGGATTTGGTCCATGTCGCGAACTCAAAGTTGGCTACCAGTATTGGTTTCACGAAATGTGTTTTAGCACCTTTAGTGTCGAGGATCTTATTTTCAAAAGGTGATTTCTCGATTTCTATTTCTTTTAGCTGCTTTAATATCCCAGGCATTTCTGCTTGTTTGTACCCCCCACCTGATCTGCCGATCCACTGAAACTTTCCCTTTTCATAGGCACCGAAGAGTAGCGACTTAAAGGAGCGGGATTTATCAGATTCCGCCCAGCCACCGATCACAAATTCCTGGCGTTTTCTTGTAGGTACTTTTAGCCAGTCAAGTCCCCTGGCACCCCGAACGTAAATGCTGTCTTTCTTTTTAGCAACTATGCCCTCTAGATTATCTTTGAGTGCTTTCCCGTATAATTCTTTGCCATCTTCAAAACTTTCGCTAAACAGGAAAATTTCATGTTCTTTAATGAGTGATTGCAGCAGTTCTTTGCGTTGGTACAATGGCAGCTGAGTGAGGTCGTTACCGTCCAGATAAAGCAAGTCAAATACACAATACCGGATAGGTGTGCGTTTCCCATTGTAGAGTTGCAAAGTATCAAAGTCAGGTCTACCTTCTTCATTGAGCACCACCACTTCGCCATCTATCATTAAGTCATGTCCCAGGCTTTGCAGAGCCTCTGCAATCGATGGGTATCTCGTCGTATAGTCAAGGCCGCTTCTGGAATTCATCCTCACCTCATTATCCTCTATTCTGGAAATAATCCGGTAGCCATCCCATTTTAGCTCATAAAGATATTCGTCACTTTCAACAGGATCTTTGACAAGGCTACACAGCATTGGATCGACGTGCTCGGGCATACTAGGTTTTACATTATTCCTGCTTACCATGCCCGGAGATTTTCTTTTTTGAAAGCGTGTTTAACATCTATGCTTATCATCTGTTTATTGCTGCAGGTTGTACCGGTAGTAACAGCTGAGACGGAAATGGGTTTTGTCTCATTGCTTTTTTAAACCAAAACGTTTTCCAGTTGTTAAGTCCTACATTCACCTAAATCAGAAAAATATGCCTAGAGGAACTAAAGTGGAAAACAAATCCGTATCGGATCAGCCACATGAAATCAAGTATGAAGCTAAAAAGACTGGTGTTAAACCTTCTGAAATTAAAGACGCTAAAAAAGGAGGCTCTAACCAGCGAAAAGAAATTGAAAAGAAAGTTAAATAACATAAGCCCCGCAAGGGGCTTTTTTGTCAGGCATAACGTATGAAAATTGCTACTTACAACATCAACGGAATCAATGGTCGTTTGCCCGTACTTTTGCGCTGGCTGAAAGAGGCACAACCTGACGTGGTGTGTTTGCAGGAATTAAAATGCGAATCTTCGCGCTTCCCTGAAAAAGTGATTAAGGAAGCTGGCTATTACGCGATCTGGAAGGGAGAGAAGAACTGGAATGGGGTAGCGATTTTATCGAAGGGGGAGATCAGGCAGTTGCGTGATGACTTGCCTGGGGAAGATCAATCTTTTACCCATAGCCGTTATATTGAAGGTTTTACTTTTGGGATGGTGGTCGGTTGTTTGTATTTGCCAAATGGCAATCCTTATCCCGGACCAAAGTTCGAATATAAACTGCGCTGGTTTGGCAGACTGGCAAAACATGCACAGACTTTATTGGATACGGGACTACCCGTGATGTTAATCGGTGATTATAATGTGATGCCAACGGAGCTGGACACGTATAAGCCAGAGAAGTATAAAGACAATGCATTATTCAGATTGGAGAGCAGGGAGGCTTACGCGTCATTATTGGGGCAGGGCTGGACAGATGCCATCCGGGAGCTTTATCCCGGGGAACCAATTTATACCTTTTGGGATTATCTGCGCAAGGCTTACGAACGCGATGCTGGTTTGCGGCTTGATCATTTTCTGCTGGATACTGGTCTTTCTGCAAAGTTGAAAGCAGGCGGTGTGGATAAGCAGGTTCGTGGATGGGAAAAATCCAGTGACCATGCGCCGGTGTGGATTGAACTTGCAAAAACAGGAGGAAATCCTGAGAAAACCTCTGCATCCGATGGCGAGGTGCAGGCCTTGCTTGATGCAGCACCAAAAGCTGCAATGCCCAGAAACATAAAGGCAATGAAGGCAACGCAGGTAGACAAGCCCTTTCACGACGCTGGCTGGGTTTATGAAATAAAATGGGACGGGTACCGCTCACTGGCATTTTTAGAAAATGGTACTGCCGAATTAGTGTCAAGGAACGACATAGTTTATGGACAGTTTTCTCCTATTAATGAGGTACTGGCGGGTTGGGGACTGGATATGGTGCTGGATGGAGAGATAGTTGTTATAAATGAAATAGGTGCACCTGATTTTGGTGCTTTGCAAAACTGGCGTGAAAAGAAGGAGTTGAACCTGGTTTTCTACGTATTTGACATTTTATGGTTTAAAGGCAAACTGCTGACTGGTTTTACTTTACGTGAACGCCGGAAAATACTGGAAGCTGTGTTGCCTATTGCAGATGGTACAGTTCGGATAAGTCACATTTTTGATGCCGACGGGGTGGCCTTTTATGAATCGGCCAAACGGATGAAACTGGAGGGGATTATTGCCAAACGGGCTGATAGTCTGTACACTGGTGATGCCCGGTCCAGAGAGTGGTTAAAAGTTAAGGCCAAGCTCCGTCAGGAGGTGGTAATTGCTGGTTATACCCGGAATGAAGATGGTGGAAAGAATTTTAGTGCGCTGGCGGTTGGCGTTTATGACGAAGCTGGGGTACTTAAATACATTGGGAAAGTTGGGACGGGCTTTAACGACGTGACGCAAAGAGATCTGTTAAAGCGGTTCAAGAAGCTAGAGACCAAGGATTGTCCCTTCGATGTTATTCCTGATGTTGACGAACCATCCAGATTTCGCCCGAAGCGGCTAGGTGCTAAACCTACCTGGCTATTGCCTCAGCTTGTTTGCGAAGTAGAGTTTGCGGAGATTAGTAGGGATGGGAAGTTGCGCCAGGCTTCTTTCAAGGGACTGCGTGAAGATAAAGATCCGGCAAATGTGGTGCTTGAAATTGCCGCCGGTACTGATGAAATTATAGATGAGTTTGATGAGGGTGAACCTTTGATTGTACCACATACTTCGACTACACCAGATGAAAAAGGTTCAGTGAGGGTAAAAGGGCTGCTACGAAAAATGCCTGATCAACCACTGCTGGAAGGAAAGAATGAAGTATCAGAAAAGAACATAGATGGGCACATTATCAAATTCAACAATCTCAATAAACTGTATTGGCCGGAGGATGGAATCTCAAAGCGTGATATGTTCAACTACTATGATAAGATTGCACCTTACATGGTACCGTACTTATTGGACCGGCCTATGTCGCTAAACCGCTTTCCGGGCGGGATACATGGGCAAAGCTTTTATCAAAAAAATGTGGCTGAGTCGGCACCTTCATGGGCACGGACAATGCCCCATACCAATGAGAAAGGAGAGGAGAAAGAATATTTGTTGGGGAATGACCGTGCAACTTTACTTTGGATGGCAACTCTGGGGTGCATAGAGATGAACCCCTGGTTTAGCCGGGTGCAGTCGCCAGACAATCCAGATTATTGTGTGATTGATCTAGACCCGGATAAAAATACTTTTAACCAGGTGATTGAGGCAGCAAAGATGACTAAAACCATATTGGATGGGATGGGCGTACCGTCCTATGTGAAGACCTCAGGGTCGACCGGTATTCACATCTATGTGCCTCTGGGTGCGCAGTATACGTATGATCAAAGCCAGCTCTTCGCACAGGTTGTGGTTAAACTGGTACACCGGGAGCTTCCGTCTTATACAACTTTAGAGCGAATGATAGCTAACCGGAAAGGAAAGATGTATCTTGATTTTTTGCAGAACAGGCCGGGTGCAACGATTGCTGGTGTGTATTCCCTGCGACCGAAACCAGGGGCAACTGTTTCAATGCCCTTACACTGGGATGAGGTAAAGCCTGGTTTAACGATGTGTGATTTTACGATCCGTAATGCTGCTGACCGTTTGAGGGACACAGGTGATTTGTTTACAGGCGTTTTAGCTGGTGGAATAGATATGGCTGCGGCCATTGGTCAGGCAAGGGCAACTTTTGGTTAGCCCTTGTTGTTAATCATCACCTCCTTTTTCTTCTCGCTGGAAAGTACTGCAACCTAATCAAACGTATGATGTTTGATAGAAAAATAAATTTCTGATAACCATCTTTACTTTACCACTATACGGACCCTATCCAAATTTTGAATACGTGTGAACGGCGTTTGGGCATCTCCCCGCCGTTGGGAGGCAACTCTTAGTGTAGGGAAATAAGTACCTGCTTTAGAAAATTTGTAGGTTGTTGTCATTTTAACGCGTGAACCCGATTTATTAACGGCGGTCCATTTAGTGGCGACAGGGAAAACACCTGAGGTTTCAAAGTCCCATCCATGTAGATCACCTATCTTTTTCTTGAACTCTGTTGATAGGCCATCAAAGTTCCAAACGGCGTTCACTAACTTGCCCGTACGTTCCGGCACATCAACAACTGCCGTAAATGTCACTGTTTCGCCAATTTTAACTTCAGCATGTTTGCTTCCATTTGCTTTCACTACTACTACGGGCTGTATGCCTTTTCGTTCATTTGCTGTCGCAGGAACAATGACCTGACCGTCTACTACCTTATAATTCGTACTTGCTGCCGGAGCTTTCCCTTTTTCTACCCAAGCACTTAGGTCAAGAAGCGCCTGTTGCAAAACACCCAGGTAACTCACTGTTTGGGTCGGATCGTCTTCGATAGCCACATCTCCATGTAAAGCACGATCGGTGAACCATACTCTAAAGTTGCTGTCAAGACTGTCTCTCAGGTTTGCTTTGACTTTGCTGCGGTACCAATCTGCCTGCCACGGAAAAGCTTCGCGATCCCAAAGAGACTCAAGCAGAATCATTTTACCTTTAAATTTGCCCGTAGGAATGATCCCTGCCGCCCCCTTTGTAAAAATCGGCCCAAGTAGCAGTGGACGTTGAGGATATTTAGGCGTGCCATCGGGATTGCGAAACTGATCCCATACATAGTATTCCTTTCCCGGTACCTGGTGCCGGTGATAGGTTTGTATGGCCAGGAAGTTAGAGTTGTCAACCTGTACAGAATCCCCTATTTTCACATTGGCAACTATTGTAGAATCAACTGGCCCTAACACCACTTTGTCATCTGCAATTTTATCTATCATCAAGACTTTTCCGGCGGCCGCTCCACTTTTGATGATCAGATCACCGCCAAGGAAATAAACATTCTTAAGTTTTTCCTGCAACTGAAATGCAACCGGCATCCTATCTCCAACACCGCCGATATTCTTGGAAGCAGCCCCAGCTGTTCCACGATCTTCTGCAGATACCGGTTTTCTAAGCCCCAAAGTGGCGGCCTGTTCACTGTTGATGAGCGCCTTGATAACACTGCCCTGCTGAATTCGCCCATTTGGAAACAAATCTGGCGAGTCGTGTCCAAGGTAGCCTGGCAGGTTCCAAAAGTCATGTTCAAAATATTTAGGATCGATACCAACAATAGATTGGTATAAAACCGAAAAGCCCTGCGTGCCCATTGTTTGATAACCAAACCAGCTTTTTATGGGAAACCCCATTTTAGTAGCTTCCTGTAGCACTGATCTTTCTTGCTGATTTAATCCAGCATATATGTTGCCGCTTCCGCCCGGTTCCAGCGCATCAACGATTTTTGCAAACTTATCTTTTAAAACACTCATGGCAAACATGCGTGCGGTAAATACATTAGGGATAGCCTGGTCAGACCCCAACACATAAGGAACGATGCCGTCCCAGACACCACTTGTGCTTTCAAAGCCCCCAACGGTGCGATACGCGCCACCGCTTCCGCCAAAGGCATATCCATAGGGGCGTTTTCCACCATAAATTTCCTTAGCGATCACCCGTGAGAATTCGGCTGAAGCCGCATTTACCCGATAGGCGGCCAACGTTGGGTCTGATTTAGACGGATCGCTGAAGCTGAAATTGCCGCCCTCATTGGTTTCAACAAAATAAGCTCCGTGAATTAGAGAAAATCCTATTTTATCTTCCTCGCCCGTTCTTCCCTGCGATCCATTTTCGCTATCTGGAAAAGGAGTAATGTATTGAAAAAAGTGGCCCTGGTACTTGTCTTTTTTTGGGAAATAGAACGAAAACTTTGAACTGCTACCTTTAAAGCCTCCATGAATATACCGGTGCCTTACAGGCTTGTCCCGCCATTCATCAATATCAACATATGGATGCTTAAATAGCGTGTCCGTTGTCTTATACTTTTTCAACAACTCATCTCTTTGGCTCACTAAATTATTTTGAGCCTGTACTGCCGAATATCTAAAAGCAAGTAGAATAAGTAGACCAGCAGTGAATTTAGCTGACAAACTAAAATTTAGGCGAAGTTTTTTGATTTGCATGTTAGTGTTTTCTAATTCCTATAGGTAAGATGATATACGCTTTTATTCAATTTTACATACTGAGCAAATGGAGTGGATATGTTCTTGAAGAAGGCTCAAACCTTCTTCCGAGCATATTCCCTTAATGTATATGACGATGGTGTTTGAAAAAATCTCAAACGAAGACAAGTGGTATTCCTTGAACTTCTCTGTTCTTACTATACTGGCGTGGATTAAAAAAATGGTATCTAAAACAACCATCGGGATGATATCCTTTTGAAACGAGCCATCATTAATTCCATTTTGAATGATTTGCAAAAATTTCTCTCTAAATTTTTCATCAATTGCAGTCTCTACTTTTCTTGCCAGTTCAGGATAATAATGATGCAAATCCTCAAAAAATTTATGATTGACGTGATACTCGGTTTCTAAGGCATAGTGCCATATATCAAAGAAGCAACATGCACCGTTTTTATCATGTGACAAGCTATCCAGATACCCGTACTGTTGATCATGGTACAGATACAGTGCTTGTTCCAGCAATTCTTCCTTGTTTTTAAAATACTTATAGAGAGTCTTCGTCGATACGCCAAGCATTTCCACTAGCTTCACGTTCGAAATTTCCCGAGTCCCGAATTGCAGAAATTGTTCAAGCGCTATTTGGAGTATTTTTGCCTTCATAACATAGCCGATAAATCTAATTAGCTAAACTGAATGTAAAGGAACGGAAATTATTTTATCGAAAAAAGTTTCCTAGCAACTTGTCGAAAAAGACCTCTAAAATAGATACCGCAAAATAAAGGATTTTGAAGGTTTTGTGATAGTCCGCTTCACCTAAGTTGTTGAGGACATACAAAGCAGCATTCAAAGTTTTGTTTGTATCAACGTTAAATCCTTGCATGGCACAAAGTTAAAAATAGTATATGAGAAATGCTAACTTCTTTAGTTTACAATTTCCGATCACTAGGAATTGAACCCAGTCACGAATATATTTTCGGTAAATTAATGCTAATTTACAAGTTAAAAGCACGATACGATTCCTGTGGGATTCAATGGCAGGCGGCAGAAATCTTGTGGTGGATATTACTACTTGGTGCTAAAACGCAGACAAATTTGTCCAGATTTGATTTTAAATTTTATATGAAAACGCCTAAATTAATTATATCCGCCGCTTTATTTTTGCTGTTATTTTGCGGTTGCGGTAACAAGTCGGAATTGTCCATTGAGCCAATCAACCAGGAAAACAATGAGCAATTTCTAACGGGCAAAGGATTAGATTCCCGCTATTTTAGCACAAAC
>Ga0247816_10000318_pt1 | contig 28856 bp, 26 predicted proteins | sample UWRJL209509C1_FD_179930 | JGI IMG/M metagenome (GOLD analysis project Ga0247816, IMG submission 179930) | Plant litter microbial communities from Arlington Agricultural Research Station in Wisconsin, United States - UWRJ-L209-509C-1 | ecosystem: Environmental > Terrestrial > Plant litter >...
CAACCATGATCAGGTGGCAAATGGTTTCGAAATTTACAAGCTAATGTTTGGTGCCACCAACTTCACTTTTGATTATGCAGGTATCAAGTTTGTAGCCCATGACAGCAACAGCAGGGAGCACAACTTCGATGGCAATACACCCGATCTAAACTGGCTCAGGGAAAACCTCGGTTTAGATAATGGCACAGATCATATCATTGCCCTGTCACATGTACCTCCTACGGATGGCGATTTCGATCAGGCATTGCGCAATGATTACGAAACATTATTTAACCGTACACCGGGCATGCTTGCCTCTATACATTCCCATCAGCATACGCCTGATGTAATTTACCGTAAAGATGGCAACGGTATACCATTCATTATTACCAATGCCATAGTTAACCGAGCTTTTACAATTATTGATATTACAAATGGCAATCTTACAGCCCAAGCAATTAATTTTTAATGCCGTTGTACTCCTGTTACTCAGTTGTCAGATTTCCTTCGCACAAAGTCCTTTTATCAAAGCTATCCGTCCTGATCAGATAGGCGTACAATATGCAGGAAGTATAGGTTATTATAGTTTAGGGATGGGCTACAATTTACTTAAAGAAAAGACAACACTGAGTTTTTATTATGGTTATGTGCCAGAAGTGAAGGGTGGTGAGCTACATATTGGAACGGTTAAATTTGACTACAGGCCTTTTGCCATACCGATAGGGAAACAGCTGATCTTTCATCCAATTAACCCCGTGGTGTTCCTTTCCTATACATTTGGGGAAAACTTTGGATTGACCTTTGACCGTAACCAGTACGCAAAAGGATATTACTTTTGGTCGCCCGCCCTGCGTGAACACCTGGGCGCAAGTTCAGAACTTAGAATTCTCGGGGACAAAAGCAGCAGAATCAAATCCATCAGCCTCTATACCGAAGCAAACACCAATGATCTATACCTGATCAGCTGGTACAATAATAAAGGACGTGTACCTTTTCTGGATATCTTTCACCTTGGATTTGGCGTAAAAATGAACTTTTAGGATTTAGCAGACAATAAATGTCCTGCCTACTGACAGGCCTCTGGTCCCCATGTGGGTACTCTGTAACATTTTATGATAATAAACTAATAAATTGGCAGTAAAGTGTGATGAAAACAGATCGGATATATAGCGTAATATATTATAAAACAACTATTTGTTATTGACTTTTAATAAAAAATAGATATATATGAGTATATAAGAAAAGGGCTGTCAAAAGTACTTTGGAATAATTTTTGCTACTAAATATTCATACAAATAACGACTGTAAAGTGTAACGTTTTCAGGAATTTAAGTTTTTAAATTGCCTTTTAATCCTTACTTTTGCACGTTCAATACATAACGAGCACCAACGCACATAAATGAGACAACTCAAAATCACCCAATCCATAACCAATCGCGAGAGTCAATCTCTAGACAAATATCTTCATGAGATTGGTAAAGTAGATTTAATCACCGCAGAAGAGGAAGTAATACTGGCAAGAAAGATACGTGAAGGTGACCAGGCCGCTTTAGAGCGTTTAACCAAGACCAATTTACGTTTTGTGGTTTCCGTTGCTAAGCAATACCAAAATCAGGGATTAACTTTAGGTGATTTAATTAATGAGGGTAATCTTGGTTTGATCAAAGCTGCAAAACGCTTCGACGAAACCAAGGGTTTCAAATTTATTTCATATGCAGTTTGGTGGATCCGTCAGTCAATTTTGCAGGCTATTGCAGAACAAAGCCGTATTGTACGTCTTCCATTAAACCAGGTTGGTTCATTAAGTAAAATCAGTAAGGCCTTTTCTAAACTGGAACAGGAATTTGAGCGTGAGCCTTCTCCTGAAGAACTTGCAGATATACTGGAAACTACTGTTGATAAAATCTCTGATACTTTAAGTAATTCAGGAAGGCACGTATCAATGGATGCACCTTTCGTTCAGGGTGAAGAAAACACACTGCTTGACGTGCTTGAAAACCACGAACCGAATACAGACAGCAGTCTGATCAACGAATCCCTTTCTGAAGAAATCAAACGTTCACTGTCTACTTTAACAGAACGTGAAAGGGAAATCATCGTATTGTTCTTTGGCCTGAGTACAAACCACCCCCTTTCTCTGGAAGAGATTGGCGAGAAATTTAATTTAACCCGTGAGCGTGTTCGTCAGATTAAAGACAAAGCCTTACAACGTCTGCGTCATACATCGCGTAGTAAAATATTAAAATCTTATTTAGGTTAATCCTTTAACCTTCATCATCGGATAAAGTAAAAAAGATTGGGTTTCTCCCGATCTTTTTTACTTTTGTGGCATTCTAACCAAATACTTCCGATTATGCTCAATAAATACCAATCTGAATTTCAGAACTGGATTGAAAAAGAGAAAAAAGCCATCGAACTGATTAACGTTGTAGGACAACTGTGGTTCGACCGCTCTATTGAACTGGTACTCTTCCGAAAGCCCTTGTTTGATGTTGGCAGCAGTGAAATACTGGCTTACCACCAACACGCTAAAACTATCAGCGGCAAAGACATCAGTATTTACGAAACACTGGAGCTCGCTACTGAGATCGCCAGAAGTAATCTCGCCCCTTCACGTGTAGACATTGGCCGGCTGGCATCTGAATGGCTGGACGAGAACAACGATTTTGACAGGATGCATGATTTTGTAGTGAGCAAACTGGGAAAACATATTGGCCGGGACAAAAGGAAACTGAAGTCAAAAGATGTAGTGCTGTACGGATTTGGAAGAATAGGACGTCTGGTGGCCCGCGAATTGATCCTTCAGGCCGGTAAAGGAGAACAGCTGAGACTTCGTGCCATTGTGACGCGCAGCTATAGTGATGAAGAATTGATCAAACGTGCCGAATTGCTACGTACCGATTCTGTACATGGCCCGTTTAAAGGGATTATCACAGAAGACTTTCCAAACAGAGCACTAATTATCAATGGACAAACCGTCTGTTTCATCGAAGCAAAAGAACCCAATGAGATTGATTATACCCATTATGGCATTTCTGATGCCTTGCTGATTGACAACACTGGCATTTACCGCGACCGTGAAGGATTAAGTCTTCACCTATCTGCTAAGGGCATAGACAAGGTTTTGCTTACAGCCCCAGCCAAAGGAGATGTCCTAAATATAGTATCAGGGATTAATGATATGAACGCAGATATCACAAAGCATCAGGTTCTTTCAAATGCATCATGCACTACAAATGCCATTGTACCCGTCCTGAAAATTATCGATGATGCTTATGGAATAGAAAAAGGCCATATTGAAAGTATCCACTCTTACACCAACGATCAGAACCTGCTGGACAATTACCATAAAAAATACCGCCGGGGACGTGCCGCTGCACTCAATCTGGTAATTACAGAAACCGGTGCCGACAAAGCCGTAATGCGTGTAATCCCTCATTTGGAGGGAAAAATCACAGGAAACGCCGTGCGGGTACCTAGTCCAAATGTATCCCTTGCAATTCTCAACTTGTCTTTAAAGACCGAAAGTACAAGAGATGAGATAATTGAAACAATTAAGCAGGCGTCTCTGTTCGGAAACCTGTCTGAACAGATTGAGTTATCTGTTTCGAACGAACTGGTAAGTTCTGATTTGATTGGAAACAGTCATGCTGCCATTATAGACGGACCGGCAACGATTATGGCTAAGGATAACTGGTCAGTAGTGCTCTATGCATGGTATGATAACGAATATGGTTATACCAGGCAAGTGGTCCGTTTAGCAAAAAAAATGGCGGGTGTAGTCAGGCTAACCTACTATTAATATCGCTGGTAGTCAATACCATAGATCAGTTGACCAAAAAATTAGAATATTGAGCATATTAAATTTTTTCCTTTGTCCATTAAAGTGTCATTTATTTGTAATATATTAGGCTTTACGTTACATTAACTGCATCAAGCATAACACCTATTGCTATGAAATTATATTTACTGTTACCGCTTGCATTCACTATAGGATGCAGTTCGGTAAAAACTTCTAATCTTCCATCACGTTCAGACCAGTTGTTGACTGATGTAAAAATATTATCGTCAGATGCCTTTGAGGGCAGAAAAACAGGAACCAAGGGTGCTGAATTAGCGAGAAATTACATCAGTAAGCGTTTTAAGGAAATTGGGCTGAAATCTTTCCCGTTATTGAACAGCTATCATCAGGCTTTTACCTTTGCAGGGATTGATGATCCTAAAATTACTGGAAAAAATGTAATTGGTTATATTCCGGGATCGAGCAGTAAAATAATTGTGATTTCTGCCCATTATGACCACCTGGGCATAATCAATGGCAAAATATTTAACGGGGCAGATGACAATGCTTCTGGTGTTGCAGGTATGTTGAAAATAGCAGCACATTATGCTAAAAACAAACCTAATTACACCCTCATCTTTGCGGCGTTTGATGCTGAAGAGTTTGGCAGAAAAGGATCAGAATATTTTGTAAACCATCTTCCTGTAGATATCAAAAGGATAAAGCTGAACCTTAACCTGGATATGATTAGTCATAATGACAAGGGCGAGCTTTATGCATCAGGAACATACAAAAATCCTCAGCTAAGAAATTATATTGCCACCACCATTCCTGATCTGAAAATACTATTTGGACACGATAACCCAAAGCTAGGTATCGACGACTGGACCAACCAAAGCGACCAGTCGGCCTTTAATGACAAGAATATTCCTTTTATTTATTTTGGTGTGGAAGACCACAAGGACTATCACAAATCAACAGATACGTTTGAGAATATCAATCAGGAGTTCTTTATCAATGCCGCAAATGGTATTCTGGAAATCACTGATAACTTTGATAATGATAGGAATGTAGAAAAGATATTCCGGCAGAAACTGCAGTCGAGAAGGTAATTTACTATACAAAAAGAAAGGGGCCATACAGTGTGTGGCCCCTTTCTTTTTATATAGTAAAGCTTATTTTTATTCAATGACTATTTCCGTTTTCTATCTATCATCCCTTTGAATTCAGAATTTGGATTAGCTGGTTTCGCTTCAGAGAAGTCCAAAGTTGGGACTTTAACGCTTCTACTATTAACACTGCTGGTTGCAGCCTGACTAGAAGCAGAACCCGGCGCTATCAGTAATAGTGACGCTGCAAGTGCAGGCTCCTTTTCTTCACCGAAAGCGATTTGTGACAAATCCTGTATAGGCGTACCGACTGTCATTCCAGAATAATAACTACCTTCGTTATTGGCATTTCTAGTTTCGAACAACGGCATATAAACTTCGTACCTGTTCTCCAACGTTATGGGAAAGAAACCAACCGGTTTTCCATAAGTAGTTTCGCCTACCAGTTGAACTTTCAAGTACGGCTTTAAGTTATTGATCAAAAGTTCACTTGCCGACGCTGTATTACCGCTCACGATGAAAACTATATTGGTTACCGAATTCAAACTCCCCTTTTTGCTGAATGAAACGTTGTTTCCCGCGGCCGTAGAAGAATAATCAAGGTCTGCATAAGTAATGATGGCTTTGGTATTTGGGTTTCTTTGAATTTTCCCATCAGCATCCAATAAAGGCTGATTGGCCAATAGTGTTGCTTTTTTAGTCTGCATGGTAGTATTGTAGATCTCTGTGAACATTTTTTTACCTGTCAGGCTGCTTGGAGCAATCAGGTTACCGAGGTATTCACATGTGTTCACATATCCTCCTCCATTATATCTCAGGTCAATGACCAAATCAGTAACGCCTTGTGTACTGAATTCAGCGAATACAGGGTCCAGATTGATGTCACTGGGTGCTAGATCATCCTGATTACTCAGTACAGAGAATCTTGCAAAAGCAAGGTATCCGATTTTCTTACCAGCTCTGGTGATTACTTTCGAAGTATATACAGGGCTACTTTTGTACGAAGCCTTTGTTAAAGTTACACTAAATGTTTTACTATCTGCAGCATTGACACCCTCGATTTTGACAGACGAAGCATCCAGGTTAGATAGTACACTCGCCCTCTCGGTGCTATAATTATCTCCTATCGCGGTACCATTAATTTTTTGGATCCAATAGCCACGCTTCACACCAGCCGCCGCTGCTGGTGAACCTGGATAAACAGCAGTGACCATTAACCGGTATTTAGTCGAGCCCTGAATCAAATAAAACACCGGCCTTATACCAATATCATTTCCATTTCCTTCAGTATCCACATCAGCTTGATCTTTAATACTCGCCGTTGCCGAAGGATTGTTAAGTGTAATATCATTGATAAATGAATACTTAGGGAAACCGTCACCATAGTATTCATAAGCTTGTCCTGTTGCCGGATTAATCTTCAATTGACTAATGGCATACAACTCATCCTCGTAATTATCAATCGCGCCCGACTTACTGGAATATTGCCTTGGATTAAATACGCTGTATTCAGGGAGGGCATCATTCCAGAAATAGATTTGTTTAGCATAGAGGTACATTGAATCCAATGTAAGTTGTGTTCTTGTTCCTCCTGTTGGCACAGTAGTCGTACCCGTATCAACAGGTTGTTCTGTCGTGCTCTTTTTACAGGCAGCAAAGCCAGTAACGAGCAGGATGACAAGGCCGGTCCGCAACCGGTTTTTAGTAAATATATTAGTCATAGGTATAGTATAGAGTGTGCTGGTAATTACGCAATTAAGTTAAAGAAAGTTTGTCAATAGACAAATAAGGGTAAGTGTTAAAAAATGCTAAATTGTTGAGCTCCCGGTTTTTTCCAACAACAAGAATTTCTCCACTATCAAGACCATTTTCCAGTACTATTTTTGCAAGCGTACCTGCATATCCTTCCTCCATTTCAGCTACGAAATACACTTTTAAATACTGCTCAAGCCCATTCCATTCAATTTGTCTGATTTTGTTAAGGTCTTCTGCAGGGTTACCCTCTGCAACCAGGAATATCGGTTTGCCCGCTAATTTCACCTGCTGCAGAAAAACAAGCACCGGCGCAAAGAGCAATAACTTAAGCGGAAGTCGCGCATTTTGCTGAAGCAAATCGAAATTTACCTTATACTTTTCTGGCAAATTGAACTGTGCTGCAGTTTTTTCGAAGATCCCCTCCATCCCCTCGTTCAAATATGTTTCCTGCATAAAACGGATGATCCCATCGCCGGGAATTTGTTCTCCGTATTCAATAAACTGCGCAAATAAATAATAAACCTGTAACCAATAGTCCTTGGCAGGATACAACACATCGTCAAGCTCAAATACAAACGCCTGGTTATCCTTAATATAATCTGTCCGGTCCATTACGATATTGTAAATAGTATTGGGCTGAGCCCCTCCTCAGTCTGATTAATATAGAAAGCACCATTTAAGTTTGCTGTAGAAATCCCCTCCAGCGTTTCGGGCTGTGAAGCATAAAGCAGCACGCCTTGATCATATACCGCCCAATTTTGTTTATCAATTTCCCCACCCAGTGGGTAATATGGAAAATCATTAAGATCTGGCAAAAGTATATGGATGTTAAACTCTTCAAACAGAACTGCTGATTTTACGAGTGCTTCAAGTTCAAACTGGTAAAGTGGCAACAGTCGGTCGGCCTCCTGGTCAAGACAGGCATTGAGCAGGTTATGTGCGATGGTATCTTCATTCCGCTCACCAAGTGTCACAAACTGATACTGTGCCGAAGCGTAAGAAGGTATTTCACCGTAATCTGCCAGCAAAACCTGGTCGGCAGTAAATGCCTTTAATAATTTTAGTGCCTGGGCAGATTTGCCACCGGTAATTAATGTCTTCAAAATCTTATACAATTAAACCATCTTTCATGGTGACTACCCTGTCGCTGATATGCGCAAGATCTTTATTATGGGTAACGATGACAAAAGTCTGCTTAAAGTTGTCGCGCAGGGTGATAAAAAACTCATGCAGTAGTTGCGCATTTGCAGAATCAAGATTCCCGGACGGTTCATCGGCCAATATAATAGCGGGATTATTAATTAACGCCCTTGCCACTGCTATCCGCTGTTGTTCTCCGCCTGATAGTTCATTTGGTTTATGCGTGGCCCTGTCTTTTAAACCAAGGAGGTCGAGCAATTCAAGCGCCCTCACTTCAGCGTCTTTTTTGCTTTTTTTCGCAATAAAAGCCGGAATGCAAATGTTCTCAATTGCAGTAAACTCTGGAAGAAGATGGTGAAACTGGAACACAAACCCTATGTTTTTGTTCCTGAAAATACTGAGTAAACCACCCGAAAGTTTATTTACTTTAGTACCATTCAGTTCAACAATCCCATCATCGGGTTTATCTAAAGTGCCGAGAATGTGTAATAGTGTACTTTTGCCGGCTCCTGAAGCCCCAATAATACTGACAATCTCTCCTTTACCCACCTCAAAATCTACGCCTTTAAGGATAGGCAGATTTCCGTAAGCTTTTTTGATCCCAATGGCTTTTAGCATGAAGCAAACTTACAAAAAGTTGAGATTAAATCCAGTTAACGGGAATATTACACCTTTTACCGCCTGATAAAAGGGAGAATAAGTTTTTAAAACCAATATGAAATTGTAGATTTGGATCAAATTTTTCAGCTAATGAATATACACGAATATCAAGGTAAAGAAATACTTAAAAGTTTTGGTGTTGCCGTACAAGAGGGAATAGTTGCCGAAACTGTTGAGCAGGCTGTAGAAGCTGCTAAAAAGATGAAAGCAGATTATAACTCTGATTGGGTAGTGATTAAAGCACAAATCCATGCAGGTGGCAGAGGAAAAGGTGGTGGTGTTAAATTAGCCAAAAACCTGGATGAGGTTAAACAAAGGGCAACCGATATATTAGGTATGCAATTGATTACTCCTCAAACTGGAGCAGAAGGTAAGAAAGTAAACAAAATTCTGGTTGCCCAGGATGTTTATTATCCGGGTGCTTCCGAAACAAAAGAATTTTATGTCAGTGTTCTTTTAAACCGCGCAGTAGGCAGAAACATTATTATGTATTCTACTGAAGGTGGTATGGATATCGAAGAAGTTGCTGAGCACACTCCTCATTTGATTTTTAAAGAAGAAGTTGATCCTAAAGTTGGACTTCAAGGTTTCCAGGCACGTAAAATTGCTTTCAACCTTGGTTTAAGCGGTGGAGCATTTAAAGAAATGGTGAAATTTGTTACTGCGCTTTACAAAGCATATGACAACACTGATTCTGCTATGTTTGAGATCAACCCAGTTTTAAAAACTTCAGATGATAAAATCATTGCTGTTGACGCTAAGGTAGACTTAGACGAAAATGCATTGTTCCGTCATGCTGATTACGCAGCAATGCGCGATAAACTTGAAGAAGACCCAACAGATGTTGAAGCAAGCGAATCAAACTTAAACTATGTGAAATTAGACGGAAACGTTGGTTGCATGGTGAATGGTGCTGGTTTAGCGATGGCTACAATGGATATTATTAAAATTGCTGGTGGTGAACCTGCTAACTTCCTTGACGTTGGTGGAACTGCAAACGCACAAACAGTGAAAGCTGGTTTTAACATTATCCTTAAAGATCCAAATGTTAAAGCTATCCTGATCAACATATTTGGTGGTATTGTACGTTGTGACCGTGTTGCACAAGGTGTAATTGACGCTTACAATGAAATTGGAGATATTCCAGTTCCAATTATCTGCCGTTTACAAGGTACAAATGCTGAAGAAGCGAAAAAATTAATTGATGAGTCTGGTTTGAAAGTATTCTCTGCAATTGCATTGAAAGACGCTGCTGCCCTGGTTACTGAAGTTTTAGCTTAATTATAAAAGGATTAATCCTTTTACCCTTATATAATGCCAATTGTTAATTCAATTGGCATTTTTTTTTGCCTTTACTTTCAAAATAGCTGTAAATAAAAAAATCCTCCAACTTATGGGTCGGAGGATTTTTAAACCAAATATAAATTAAACGAGCAATACAAACATACGAATATTTTAGATAAAAACAACATTAATCCAATTTATTTTAACAAAAACCTCAAATTAATACCATAATCAATCTTTAAACCACAAATAATAGGCATAAAACCATATTAATAATAAAATAAAATATAGATAAGGGGATAATAAAGATAAAAAATGAAATAAATTCCTAAAAAGTTATTAAAAACAGCAAAAACTGATCACAAATCATATAAAACACCATAAATATTGGCGTTATAAAAAATAATTATAGTAATTAATATATTTTTAAGGACAATTTATCAGATTTCACACTTTTTAAATTATCCAGGGCTAACGCGGCTACATCGGTGATATTCATATGCACCTACCATAATGGCAATGACGAACGACAGTAAATTCAATGAAATTCCCTATTTTTGAGCGCTCCACAAGAAAATCATGATTAAAAGAGAAAAAATAAAAAGCCTGTTAGACACAACAGATTTTAACAGAGAAGTGACGGTTATGGGCTGGGTGAGAACCTTCCGTAACAACCAGTTTATTGCCATCAATGATGGTTCATGCATGGGTAACCTACAAATCGTTGTAGACTTTAATAATACACCCGAAGAATTGTTAAAAAGAATCACTACTGGTGCATCGGTTGCTGTTAGAGGTACGCTGATTGAATCACTGGGTAAAGGACAGCGTGTTGAAGTCAAAGCAGCTTCAATTGAAATCCTTGGGGACAGTGATCCTGAAAAATTCCCATTGCAGCCAAAAAAACACAGCCTTGAATTTTTAAGGGAAATTGCACACCTGCGTTTCCGTACAAATACTTTTAATGCAGTGTTCAAGGTTCGTCATGCTTTATCTTTCGCCATACACCAATTCTATAACGAGCGTGGCTTTGTTTACATGCACACGCCTGTAATTACTGCATCTGATGCTGAGGGTGCTGGAGAAACCTTTAAGGTAACTACCCTGGACTATGACAACGTTCCTAGAACTGATGATGGAAAAGTAGATTTTTCTGAAGACTTCTTCGGCCGCGCCACCAACCTTACGGTTTCGGGCCAGCTGGAAGGTGAACTTGCAGCAATGGCTTTTGGTCAGATTTATACTTTCGGTCCTACATTCCGCGCTGAAAACTCAAATACCACGCGCCACCTGGCAGAATTCTGGATGATTGAACCTGAGATCGCTTTTGCTGATCTTGAAGACAACATGCAGCTCGCAGAAGACATGATGAAATACGTGATCGCTTATGCGCTTGAAAACTGCAAAGAGGAAATTGAATTCTTAAACGCCCGTCTGCTGGAAGATGAAAAAACCAAACCGCAGAACGAGCGTAGCGAACTATCATTGATAGATAAACTAAATTTCTGCCTTAACAACGATTTTCAGCGACTTACCTATACGGAAGCGATTGCCATATTACGTGCGTCTAAACCTAACCAGAAAAAACAGTTTAAATACCTGATTAATGAATGGGGTGCAGACCTGCAGTCGGAACATGAGCGCTTCCTGGTAGAGAAACACTTTAAAAAACCGGTGATCCTTACAGATTACCCTGCCGATATTAAGTCGTTCTACATGCGCCAGAATGAACCTGATGCTGAAGGCAGAAAAACTGTAGCCGCCATGGATATCCTTTTCCCGGGAATTGGTGAAATGATAGGTGGTTCGCAAAGAGAGGAACGTCTGGACAGGTTAACACAACGTATGGAAGAAATGAATATCCCTAAAGATGAACTTTGGTGGTACCTTGATACGAGAAAATTCGGCTCTGCACCACACGCAGGTTTCGGACTTGGATTTGAGCGTTTGGTACTATTTGTTACAGGAATGACCAATATCAGGGACGTAATCGCTTTTCCACGTTTCCCTAAAAACGCAGAATTTTAAATAAACACTTTTATGCGGGCTACATTAAGCCTTTGCATATTCTGTATTTTATATAGTGCTGTAACTTGATACTATTGCGATTTGCAACGGATTAAAGTTACAGCACTTTTTTTGTTCAAAGACGTTTTTCCTTGATACGTTAACTTCACTTTCTCTTACACTTTCAGCTTCGACTTTAACTTTCACCTTCACGCCTCATCTCCTGTTGCACCTTAAACTTCTCTTGCGTCTCTACATTCTCCTTCACCCGTCACCTCCTGTTGCAATTCACCTTCGCTCCTATTCTTTATCTTTCTTAACATCGTTCTGCGGAACCATGACCAGTAAGATTACAAATTAATGTGAATAGTTAGCCATTTATCATATCGCTGAGAAAAGATTTTGGTAAATTTACGAATGCTTATTAAAATATACCCGGAGAATCCAAATCCTAAGGCCATTGAACAGGTTGTTGATGTTCTTAAAAAAGGAGGAATTATCATTTATCCTACAGATACTGTATACGGTTTGGGATGTGATATTACCAATCAGAAGGCTATAGAAAGGATCTGTAAAATAAGAGGGATAAAACCTGAAAAGGCAAATTTCTCTTTCATTTGCTCAGACTTGAGCCATATTTCAGATTATGTTAAACCAATAGACACAACAGTGTTCCGCTTGCTGAAAAAGGCACTCCCGGGACCTTTTACGTTTATTTTCAATGCCAGCAACAATGTACCAAAACTGCTGAGCTCCAATAAAAAAACAGTAGGTATAAGGGTACCTGATAACGATATTGCAAGGGAAATTGTAAGGGTACTGGGCAATCCTATCCTCTCTACCTCTATCAAGGATGATGATGAAGTTATAGAGTATTCTACGGATCCAGAACTGATCCACGAGAAGTACGAAGATCTGGTAGATTTAGTGATTGACGGGGGATATGGGGATAATGAGCCGAGTACTGTAGTGGATTGTACAATGGGCGACTTTGAGGTGATTCGTGAAGGTAAAGGGGTATTGGAGAATTATATGTAATTGCATAGGATTTTGAGATCTTGCTAGCTTCGCTGAAAAAATGGTACTGTATTTTCAAGGCTGCCAACCGCTGAAACGCGCTTGAAGGCCTTGAAAACACAGTATCATTTTTTTTTAGAATATCCTGTAGCATGATTGTATGCAATTTTCCCTACAAATCTCTTGCAAAAACCATATCCTTAAGCTATTGCAAAAACGATCTGAAGGACCGCCTTGCAACATCTCTTACCTGTCTAGTGCAAGAACCATATCCCTAAAACTAACCGCAAGAACTACTACGCATAACGCTTACAATATCGCTTATAGGAACCTTTACAAATCTAGTGCAAGAACCGTATCCCTTAATCTATTGCAAAAACCATCTGACTAACGCCTTGCAACATCTCTTACCAGTCTAGTGCAAGAACCGTATCCCTTAATCTATTGCACAAACCATCTGACTAACGGCTTGCAGAATCCTTTACAGAAACTTTACTTGAATCTTTGCATGAATTCGGTGATGTTTTCTTTTAGGTTGCCCGTTGCAATTGCAGATACAAAGGCAGTACCGATGATACCTCCGTTTGCGTATTGACATGCAGCATCAAAAGTTTGCTTGTCCCTTATGCCAAATCCGATCATAGTAGGATTTTTCAGCCCCATGTTAGCAACCCTGCTGAAATAAGTAGTAGTAACATCAGAAACCTGCAGGTTTTGCCCTGTAGTGGCCGATGTAGAAATGAGGTATACAAAGCCATTGCTCAGGTCGTCAATTTTCCTGATTCTTTCCTCCGAAGTTTGTGGGGTAACCAAAAAGATATTGCTCAGTCCGTGTTCAAGGAAAATCTCTTTATAAAGTTCCTCATACTCGTACATTGGAAGATCTGGCACAATACAACCATCAACCCCTGCTTCCACACAGGCTTTGCAGAAATTCTCAACACCATATTGCAATACCGGGTTTACATAACCCATTAACAATACCGGAATGGTAACTTTTTTACGGAGCTCTTTCAGTTGCGAGAACAAAAGATTGAGATCCATTCCACTGTCAAGCGACTGCTTACTGCTGGCTTGAATTACAGGACCGTCTGCTACTGGGTCTGAGTATGGAAATCCTATTTCCAGCATATCTGCCCCCGCGTCTTCAAGCGCCTCTGCAATTGCTACCGTATCGCCAATACCTGGAAATCCGGCAGTGTAATAGATAGAAAGTATATTATTTTTTTTCTCTTTGAATAATTGGGTAATTCTGTTCATTTTTTTTTGTGTAAGAAATGCTGCTGTTAAAATCCGAAATGGTTCATGTAGGTTTCCATGTCCTTATCTCCCCTGCCCGACAGGCAAACGACAACATTCTCCCCTCCCGTAAACTTCATCTTTTCCAGATATGCCAATGCGTGTGCACTTTCAATCGCTGGTATAATGCCTTCCAGCTGCGTTAGTAATAAACCCGCATCAAGCGACTCTTCATCGGTAATGGAAACATACTCGGCCCGTGTGGTTTTAAACAGATGCGCGTGCTGGGGACCTATTCCAGGGTAATCCAGACCAGCAGAAACCGAATGTGGTTCAACTACCTGTCCGTCCAATGTCTGCATCAGAATGCTCCTGCTGCCATGCAATACCCCTTCTTTGCCCAGAAAGGTAGTGGCTGCAGAAAAACCGCTGCTTACACCCTTGCCCGCAGCCTCAACAGCTATAAGCTTCACTTTTTCATCATCAATAAAATGGTAGAACATACCCATCGCATTACTTCCACCGCCAACGCATGCCAATACGTAATCGGGCTGGTCACTGCTGGTTTGTTCTAGCAGTTGCTTTTTTGTTTCCTCAGAAATGACCGACTGAAAGATAGATACCATATCCGGATAGGGATGCGGACCAACTACAGAGCCAATAATATAATGTGTATCTACAGGATTATTGATCCAGTCGCGCATAGCCTCATTTGTAGCATCTTTCAATGTTTTACTACCTGATACTGCCGAAACCACTTTTGCACCCAGCATTTTCATCCTGGCTACATTAGGTGCCTGACGTTTGATATCAACCTCACCCATGTAAATTACACATTCTAGGCCACGTAACGCACAAACCGTGGCAGTTGCCACGCCGTGCTGTCCCGCGCCGGTTTCAGCAATGATCCTTTTCTTTCCTAATTTTTCTGCAAGCAGGATTTGGCCAATCGTGTTGTTGATCTTGTGTGCGCCAGTATGATTAAGGTCTTCCCTCTTCAGAAAGATATTGGCATTATATTTTTTCGATAAACGTTTAGCCAGGTATAATGGCGACGGCCGTCCTACGTAATCTTTCAATAGTGCATGGAACTCCTTTTGAAACTCCGGGTCATTAATAATTCCCAGATAATTTTGTCTGAGTTCTTCCACATTCGGATAAAGCATCTCAGGAATATACGCTCCCCCAAAATCTCCGTAATAACCTTTTTCATTTACAAAATAACTCATAGTCTGATGATTTAATTGGCTGCCTTACTATCTAGCGGCCTAACATATTTTTAAATTGGTTGAGTAAATCAATATCTTTCAAGCCCGGTGCCAGTTCAAAACGGCTGTTAACATCCAGTGCATACAAGCGGGCGTCTGTAATTCCCATTAATTCAGCGGCATTTTCCAACCCTATTCCTCCACTCAAAAAATAGGGGGTCTGCAAGGTATATTTATCCAACAGCTGCCAGTTAAACGTCTGGCCCGAACCACCATGCCCTGGCGTCTGTGTATCAAATAAAAAGTAATCTACCTTGCCTTCATAAGCTTTCAGCCTGTTAAAGTCAAACGTCTCACTTATGCCAAAAGCTTTAATTACTTCTGCCTTTCCAATCAGGGAAGCACAGTATTCAGGACTTTCATTTCCGTGCAGCTGTACAGCTTTAAGCTGGTATAACCCAATTGTAGCTATAACTGTTTCCAGTTTTTCATCCACAAAAACACCGGTAGTTTTAATATCAGCAGATATACTCTTTACCACCGCCGCGTCCAGGTGATCTACAAAACGTTTAGATCCGGGGTAAAAAATAAAACCCAGATAGTCCGGTTGCAGCGCAATAGCTCCTTCAATATTTGATGGTACTTTCATCCCGCAGATTTTCAACTTTGCTTTCATCCAATAAGGCTTTTAAAGCTTTTCAGCGCCAATCCACCTACAAGGGAAGTTTCAGCTTCGTAATAACAATCCGAAAATGACTGTTCAGGTTTGATTGTCCTGATGGCCATTGCGGCATTACACAATACCACATTATTTTGAGGATCTGTTCCTGTACCTTGCAAAACGTGCATGAAGATGTCTGCCGAAGAATGAACAGTATCACCACCGGCAATCTCCATGACGTTGATTTGCTCAAAGCCCATATCGTTTACAGTGATCAATTCCTCTCCGCTATTGCTGAAAGTTTTAACATCGCATGTCAGTGAGATTTCATCAAAGCCATCTACTGCGTGGATGATGGTATAATTTTTATCCGTTTCCTGGTACAGGTATGCATATAAACGAGCCAGTTCGAGGCTAAAAACCCCTACGATCTGGTTTTTGGGTTGCGCAGGATTTGCCATTGGCCCCAGCATATTAAAGAATGTTTTTACCCCTAGGTCTTTACGGATAGGAGCTACAATTTTCATTGCCGGATTAAACAAAGGAGCGTGCAGAAAACATATCCCTGCCCTGTCAAGGCTTCGCTTCAATTCATCCTGGTCACTCGTAAACTGATAGCCCAAAAATTCCATCACATTAGAAGAACCGCAGCCCGACGACACGCCATAGTTACCATGTTTGGCCACTTTGTATCCTGCTCCTGCCACTACAAATGATGCCAGGGTAGAAATATTGAAAGTGTCTTTCCCGTCACCACCAGTACCACAAAGGTCTATCAGTTCATAGTCGGAAAGCTTTACCTTAACACAGAGGTCCAGCATCGCATCGCGAAAACCCTGCAGCTCCGCAACCGTAATATTCCGCATTCCAAATGCAGTGATGAACGCTGCAATCTGCGAGTTATTAAATTCACCCGAGGCTATTGCCGTTAGGATCCGCTGGGATTCTGCCCTGCTAAAAGATTTATTTTCAAATAAGTGGTTCAGTATTTTCTTCATGGTTTTAAAACAAAAAAGGTTGCTAAAAAGCAACCCTCAAAATATTTTTATATAAAATAAAACGTACAAAATTGGGTCACACTACGCTAAGCGTTGTGCCACCACCAATTGTTAAGTCCGTTTGTTAGTATCATTGTAACAAATATGGAATAGTTTTTTAATAATTGCAAACCATTTCTCAAAAAATCAGGACTTTATTTCATCTTTCAAAGAAAATCACAGTTGGATGATGAATCCGGCAGCATACATTGGCACAGCCTAATTGGCTTACAGCTAGATCAGGACCGAGAGAGAAACTTTAGGATACTGGCATAGAGCCGGTTATTGCCGAAGATCATTTGTGTAATCATCCCGACATGTTTCTTGCTCTTTATGATTTGCAGTTCTGAACTTAGGTTCTTCGCGCGCAGCAGTTTGTTCAGTCTTTCCGATTGGATCTGAATAGCCGGGTATGTCTTTTCACCATAAAAAATCAGGTGTGGGTTAGTAATATACTGTACGTAATGTAATGGCGATCCCTTTTCCCAGTTTACAGGATCGGCGCTAAAAGTTCTCAGGAAGTCAGTATAGTTATTGTCCTTTGCAGACGTACTCATATATTCTTTCATATCCAGGCCAAAAGGATCATCAAGGATCACACCTTTTACCGGGTTAGCTATACCCGCTTTATCAAAATACCTGCGATCTGCATTGATCAGCTCTGCAAGTTGTCCCCCCGCGGAATGGCCCATTAAAAAAATCCTGGAGGGGTTTCCGCCATAGTCGGCTATATGATTTTTAACCCATTTCACAGCCCTCGCACAGTCGTCACCCATCTGCTCGTACTGGCTTTCTGGCGCAAGCCCGTAATTGATGGTAACCGTTATTACCCCTTTGCGCGCCAGGTTGCGGCCCAGCCACCAGTAGATATCCTTTTTACCGCTGCTCCAGGAGCCGCCATGAATAAAAATGACCACATCTTTGGAGGTAGACGTATCCTTCTCATAATAAACATTCAGTTGCCGCCGCACTTCATTCTGGTCAGTATAGTTAATATTCTTAGCCGTAAGTACCTTGGCAGATAAGGCTGAGAATTGTCCCAGGAAAGCGATGAGCATCAGTACGTTTTTTATTTTGGTCATTATTTATTCCTTCAATGTTCCTTCTTTCACGTAGTGCTTGAAAACAAGCTTATCCGTTAAGGCTGGAAAAAGTTTATTCATCCATACAGCAAGTTTTCCCTGGCCAGTCATAATTAAATCACGCTTGCCGCCAGCAATGCCATTCACAATTCTTTCAGCTACCTCTTCAGAAGACATCATTTTATCCTCGTCCATATTCGTATCCCCAAGCATTATCCCATTCTGGTCCAATGCAGTAGCGCGTATATTTGAGGTGGTAAAACCTGGCGATGCCACCATAACCAGTACTCCTGTCCGCATCAGCTCAGTTCGTAACGCTTCCATAAAACCGTTCAATGCAAACTTAGAAGCCGAATAGGCAGTCCTTCCCGGCAATCCACGGTAACCAGCAGCAGAAGATACGCCAACAATAGCCCCTTTGGTTTTTAGAATTTCTGGCAGGGCGAATTTTGTACAATAAACCGTTCCAAAAAAGTTCACATTCATTACCGTCCTGATTACAGAGAGGTCCATATCAATAAACAAAGAACGCATAGAAATACCCGCGTTGTTCACCAGGATATCCACTTTACCAAAAGTCCGCACGGTTTGTTTAATCAGCAGCTCGCAGTCTTCTTCATTACTTACATCAACTTGTACCGCCAGCGCCTTAACGCCATATTGCTGTTCAAAACCAGCGGCAATTTCGCACAGCGTTACAAACTGTCTGGCCGCAAGCACTACATGGGCGCCCCTTTTTGCAAATTCTTCAGCACACGATTTTCCTATACCAGAAGATGCGCCAGTAATAATGACTACCTTATTTTTAAAGTCCATGATTGGTTTTTTGTATCTGTTTTATTATTTGATGATCGAGCTGACATAAGGTACACGGGTCACAATAGAACGGCCCAGCGTGATCTCATCTGCATATTCCAGCTCACCGCCGAATGCAATTCCCCTGGCAATAGTTGTTATAGGTATCTGAAAATCTTTCAGCCGTTTATATAAATAAAACAGTGTAGTATCACCCTCCATGGTTGCACTCAATGCAAGGATGATTTCCTTAACAGGTGTGGTAGCAACACGTTGCACAAGCGAGTCAATAGCTAAATCAGAAGGCCCTATGCCATCCATCGGAGAAATCAGTCCGCCGAGCACATGGTACAGACCGAAATACTGCGAAGTATTTTCAATGGCCATCACATCCCGTGTATCTTCCACCACGCAGATTACCTCTTTTTCCCTTTTAGTGGACGAGCAGATACTGCATACCTCCAGGTCGGAAATATTATGGCATACACTACAATGTTTGATGTCGCGTTTTAGCCTGATGATAGAATTGCCGAAAGTATCAACTTCCTCCTGTTCCTTGCCTAAAAGGTGCAACACTAAGCGTAATGCGGTTTTCTGGCCTACCCCGGGTAATTTAGAAAATTCATTGACAGCATCTTCAAGAAGCTTGGAAGAAAAGTTCATTTTACAAATTTAGATTTATCTTCTGTTATTTTGATTTTTAAAATATGATTTTTCTTACATTCGCTTTTAAGCCTAAGCAAAAATATGACCCCTACCATCCTTTTATCTTTCCTTTTAGGATATTTCGCCCTACTTGTAGGAGTTGCGTATTACACTTCCAGGAACTCATCAGACAACGCCTCTTTTTTTATTGCCAACCGTAATTCCAAATGGTACCTGGTAGCGTTCGGGATGATTGGAACCGCTCTTTCCGGCGTAACTTTTATTTCCGTACCCGGTGCGGTAGGCAAAAGCGAGTTTGGTTATTTTCAGTTTGTGCTGGGAAATGCTTTTGGTTTTATTATCATCGCCACGGTACTTCTTCCTTTATATTATAGGATGAACCTGATATCAATTTATACTTATCTGGAGAAAAGATTGGGTGCCTATAGTTATAAAACCGGAGCAGTTATCTTTTTGATATCAAGAACCATCGGATCAGCCTTTAGGTTGTATTTAGTGGCTATTGTACTTCAAAAATTTATCTTTGATGCCTGGAACGTACCATTTTGGTTAACCATAGTGTTGTGCCTTGTATTGATTTGGCTATACACCCACAAGGGGGGATTAAAAACTATCATCATCACAGACACTTTGCAAACTGTATTCCTGTTGTTGTCCGTAGTGCTTTCTATCATTTTCATCTCAAAATCACTCCATCTGGATGTTGCCGGAACTTTTGAAGCTGTAAAAAACAGCAGCTATTCAAAAATATTTTTCTGGGATAATTTTATGGGCACTAAAACCCACTTCCTGAAACAGTTTTTGGGCGGGGTGTTTGTAACTATTGCCATGACTGGGCTTGATCAGGACCTGATGCAAAAGAACCTGAGCATGAAAACAATCGGCGAAGCACAAAAGAACATGTTCACTTTTACTGCCGTGTTTGTGGTTATGAACATCTTTTTTCTAAGTGTAGGTGCCTTGTTATACATCTATGCTGCACAAAACGGAATAGATGTAACCGCACTTAAAACACCCGATCATCTTTATCCCGAAATTGCCTTAAACCATTTAAACATTATCCCGGGAATCATCTTCATGCTGGGCTTAACCGCAGCAACATTTGCTACAACAGATTCTGCCCTTACCGCATTAACCACCTCTTTTTGTGTCGATTTTCTTCATTTCAATAAAAAAGAAAACCAAAATGACCCTAAACTGGTTAATCAGCGGCACATGGTCCACATCGGTTTTTCCATATTGATGGTGGCCGTTATCATGGTTTTTAAAGCGATCAATAATGATTCCGTAGTCAACTCAATATTTACCGCGGCGGGTTATACCTACGGGCCGCTGGTAGGACTGTTCAGTTTCGGAATGCTTACCAAAAGAGCAGTAGCAGACAAACTGGTACCATACATTTGCATAGCTTCACCCCTGATCTGTTTTTTCATAAACATAAACAGCGTGGCCTGGATTGGCTATGCCATGAGTTTTGAGCTGATCATTTTAAATGGGCTAATTACCTTTATATTACTTTGGATCACTGGTAAAACAAGTGTGATGCAAACCAAATTTTAATCATTAAACAAGCAAAGAATGACAAGTGAAGAGAAAATAAGGAGCGCTTTCGAAAATAAAAACTGGCAGGAAATTAAAGTGACGGACTCCTGGCAGATCTTTAAGATAATGGCCGAGTTTGTTGACGGCTTTGAAAAATTAGCTAAAATAGGTCCTTGTGTTTCCATTTTTGGATCAGCAAGAACTGCGGAAACCAGTAAATATTACGAGATAGCGGTTGAATGCGGCAAACTGCTTACCGACCGTGGTTATGGCGTGATTACAGGCGGCGGACCAGGTATTATGGAAGCAGGAAACAAAGGGGCCCATATGAATGGGGGTAAATCTGTTGGTCTCAACATCGATCTGCCTTTTGAGCAGTTCCACAATAAATATATTGATCACAACAAGTTATTGGAATTTGATTATTTCTTTATCAGGAAGGTGATGTTCATGAAGTACTCGCAGGGCTTTATCGTGTTGCCTGGCGGAATGGGCACTATGGACGAGCTGTTTGAGGCCATTACATTGATACAAACCGGCAAAATTGCCCGCTTCCCCATAGTACTAGTCGGCAAAGAATATTGGGGAGGACTGGTAGAATGGATCAAAACCACAATGCTTGAAAAAGAACACAATATCCATGCAGAGGATATGAACCTGTTCAGGCTGGCAGACACTGCCGAAGAAGCCGCAGAACATATCTTCAGGTTTTACGATAAATACGTGCTTAAACCTAATTTCTAGTACAAGAGCTACAGGATCGGTGGGGTGATATGACTAACCCCACCTGATACTACAAGTTTCATGGCTTCGGCCGCGCTCATATTTAATTCCTTCACTTTTTCTTTGTTCACCACACACACCTGTCCGGCAAAAGAATAGGAAAAAGGAAAATAGACTACGCACTCACCTGGCAAACCTATAGATGCAAGGTCGTTTTGCGTTAAAAATCCTATGCGTTTGATATCACTTGTCATTTCTACCAGCACAGGGTGATTGAATTTCTTTTCGTCACCGACAAATGCTTCCGTAAGATCTTTAATTGAAGAATAAATAAAGTTGAGTCCGGGCAGCCTGTTCATCCAACGGTTAAACCAGTTGAACATAGGTTCAGTAACGAAATTAGTTACAAAAATTCCTGTAATTAATATCAGCGCTACCACCAGGGCCAGTCCCAATCCGGGAATATTCCTACTGGCGCCAGTGCGTGGATCAACACCCAAAATATTGTTAACATTCAGCCAGCTGTCTACTGTGGTTACCGCCCAGATTACAATGTAAATACTTAACGCAATGGGCAATACCAGCAACAACCCCTTAATCAGGTAATTTAATAATGCCCCTCCAATCTTATTCATGACGCAAAATTACTCATAAAAATACACTCGTTTTACCCTTTGGGAAATATTTGTCAAAATCTCATATGGAATTGTCCCAATTTGCTCAGCAAGGTCTGCAATAGTGAGCTGATCATTAAAAACTATCACCTCATCGCCCGTTTTTGCATCCAGCCCTGTAACGTCGAGCATACACATATCCATGGCTATAGATCCCACCGTTGGAGCAGGTTTGCCTGCTACGAGCATCTTTCCTATTCCGTTGCCAAAAGACCTCCGGTAACCATCGGCATAACCTATTTTAACCGTAGCAATGGTTCCGCCGTCGGGCAAATTCCCACGCCTGCCGTAACCTACGGTTTCGAGCGGGCCGACTGTTTTAATTTGCGTAATGGTTGTTTTCAATGTTGCCACCGTCTGCAATCCGCTATTTCCTTTTAGGCCAGAATCAAAACCATACAAACCAATGCCTATCCTAACCATATCCATTTGTGCTTCAGGATGCCTGGTGATAGCCGAGGTATTGGAAATATGACATATGAAATCGTAGTTCAACGCCGCTTTAATCTGATCGCTGATTGTTATAAACCTTTGAACCTGGTAAGAAGTGAAGTCGTCATGCTGCTCATCTTCGCTCGCTGCCAGATGGGAAAAAGCAGAGACTACCTTGATCTTACCGGATGAGGCTAGCATCTTTAACAGATCGTTAAGATCTGGCTCCTCAAATCCAAGCCGGTGCATACCCGTATCAATTTTGAGGTGTACCGGATAATCAAGAACCGTGTCTGGCAGGAAATCTACAAAGGATTTCAAGATTTCAAGGTTGTAAATTTCCGGTTCCAGTTTGTGCTTTAAAATTGCCTCAAATGCAGAGGGCTCAGGGCTCATTACCATAATAGGCATCGTTATTCCTGCTTTTCTCAATGAAATTCCCTCGTCAGCATAGGCTACAGCAAGATAATCCACCTTTTGGTACTGCAAGAGGTTGGCTATCTCAAAACTTCCGCTGCCATAACTAAAGGCTTTCACCATGGCCATGACCTTTACACCTGGCTTTAACTTAGCTTTATAGAATTTCAGGTTGTGCGCCAGTGCATTGAGGTCTATCTCCATCACTGTATCGTGAATCTTCTGCGTAAGCAATTTACTGATGCGTTCAAATTCAAACTTCCTGGCACCTTTCACCAGAATAGTTTCATTCCCGAAATGCATAGAAGGAAATTTCTGGATAAACTCTTGTGTGCTCTCGTAGAATGAACTTTCAGCGCTGAACACATTGGCATAAGCCGATATATTAGGCCCGATTCCAATCAGCCGGGTTACTTGCTTCTGTCTGAGCAACGAGGCAATTTCTGTATACAGGTCCTGATCTGTTTTGCCGGTTTCATATAAATCTGACAGGATCAGCGTTTTTACCACATGCTGGTTCTGTAGATTGAGGAAGTCCAATGCGATAGCCAGTGAAGAGATATCGGCACTGTAAGAATCATCGATGACAGAACTCTGGTTGATCCCGTTTTTTAGTTCCAGCCGCATGTTTACCGACGTTAACTTTTCCAGCTTAAAATCCGCCTGCTGCGGAGTATACCCCAGGGCCAGCAGTGTGGCCCAGCAAATGATCCCGTTTTCTACCGATGCCCTGTCGCTGAATGGAATAAGGCACTCTATCTCTTCGTGTTTATACCTTGCCCGGATGTAACTTCTCCCTTTTATAGGTTCTACAAAAAGAATCTGTAGATCAGCATTGGTGGTTGTGCTCCATGAGAACTGTCTTTCACCAGGCAGTTCTTTAGCCCCAAGCGTGCCCGTATAGTCTGGCGAATAGATAAACAGCTCCACCCCTTTGAACAGCTTTAGTTTTTCAAGCAACTTTTCCCTTGCAGAAGCAAAGCCTTCGGCATGTGCCGCCCCGACATTGGTCAGAATACCAGTTGTGGGTTGTATTATAGCAGCCAACTGCTCCATTTCGCCCGTTTTGGAAATACCAGCTTCAAAAATGCCCAAAGTATGTTCATCGTTGATCTGCCATACAGAGAGTGGCACCCCTATTTGTGAGTTGAAGCTTTTAGGGCTTCGCACTATATTATAGTCAATAGTGAGCAACTGGTACAGCCATTCTTTCACCACTGTTTTGCCATTGCTGCCTGTTACCGCCAATACATTAAGATGGAATTTACTTCTGTGGTCCGCTGCGAGATGCTGCAGCGCGTTTAATACATCAGGTACCAGCAGGAAGTTCGCATCAGGGAAAGTATCAGGGTGCGCGGCATCGCTAATTACAAAACTCCTAATCCCATTGGCATACGCATCCGGTATAAAATCATGTCCGTCACGCTGTGCAGACAGTGCAAAGAAAAGGGACGTATCAGGACAGACCACACTCCTGCTGTCAATAAGCAGGGCTGTTATATATGTTTCGTGTTTAACACTAAAGGATTCGATATTCAATAAATCAGCTATTTGCTGAATGGTATAACTGTTCTCGCTCATTTATCAGGATACTTAGACTCGAGGTAAAGTTAATAAAAAGATTATGCAGATATTTGCAGTAACAATCAATACAACACTTGTATATACCACCCTTGGAAAGAGAAAAATCAAAACCTGTTTATGATAAAAGGACTGCGCTGGTTAAAGCAGAGATCTATTGTGCTTACCAGGAACGTGCACAGCAGGAAGTAAGGGATAAACTTTACGACTGGGGTTTGCACCATGATGAGGTGGAGGAAGTAATTACAGAATTGATCCTGAGCAATTTTTTAAACGAGGAGCGCTTTGCCTTTGCTTACGTATCAGGTAAATTTAATATTAAGAGGTGGGGCAAGATTAAGATTAAGCAGGGGCTGAAGCTGAAAAGGATTCCCGACAAAATGATAGTGAAAGCTTTGAACTCGATAGATTATGACGATTATCTGCAGGCTATACTGGCCGCGGCAGAGAAAAAAGCACCCTTTATTAAAGAAAAAGAAGCCTATAAAAGGAAATATAAACTGATGACGTACCTGATGGGGAAAGGATTTGAAAGTAATTTGATTTCAGAGGTACTGAAGGCCAATAACTTAAGCTAAAGAGGCTATTTATTATCAAAAATAACTTGACAGTAATCTAAAAGTATTTATATTTGCAAACCCAAACGGAAACAAGGTAATCAGTTTTTAACTTGAATAAGAGAGGGAAACATCGGATGATGTTAATAAAACCAATGCGAAAGTAGCTCAGTTGGTAGAGCACGACCTTGCCAAGGTCGGGGTCGCGAGTTCGAATCTCGTCTTTCGCTCTAAATGTTTTCCTTACCTGGAAACATTTAATTTAAAAGGTTAACACCTGCTCAGATGGTGGAACTGGTAGACACGCAGGACTTAAAATCCTGTGACCTTAAAAGTCGTGCGGGTTCGATTCCCGCTCTGAGTACAAACATTACCTGCATCCTAATATGCAGTTTTATCATACCAATGCGAAAGTAGCTCAGTTGGTAGAGCACGACCTTGCCAAGGTCGGGGTCGCGAGTTCGAATCTCGTCTTTCGCTCTAAAGCCTTCTTTATTGAAGGCTTTTATTTTTACAAGGTTTTACACCTGCTCAGATGGTGGAACTGGTAGACACGCAGGACTTAAAATCCTGTGACCTTAAAAGTCGTGCGGGTTCGATTCCCGCTCTGAGTACAAAGCTCTCTGGAAACAGCGAGCTTTTTCGTTTACACCTTTTTTGGGAAGATAGCCTCCTCAGCTTTCGTCACATTTTTCACCTATTTCGTCACATTTATAAGCATCAAAATTCCTAATAAGCTAATATTGCTCCATATCTATAGTTTGCCACTAACAGGAATAACATCTTTAAAATTAGACCATGAAACAATATCTATATCTTCTTCTCTGCTGCTTTAGCCCTAACTTGTATGGTCAAACTACAGCTCAACCCTCTTACCCTCCGGAATTCAGCACGGAAAATGTTGAGTTTAAAAGCGCAGGTGTTACCCTGTCAGGTACTATCTTTAAACCCATGCAGGTTTATGCGGCAGTGGTTCTTGTACATGGGTCTGGCAGGGAGACAAGAATGCTGGAAATGGCTTCAACTTTGGCAAAACATGGTATTGCGGTATTAACTTATGACAAACGAGGGGCTGGAAAATCGGGTGGAATTTATGCAGGACCGGAAGTGGGAACTAATAATATTGACTCAGCTAACCTGAACCTACTGGCTTTGGATGCAAGCTCAGCTTCTGACGCGCTATTGTCACATCTGCCGCCAACTCACGGGTTGCTGGGCTTAATGGGTTTTAGCCAGGCTGGCTGGACAATTCCCCTGGCTGCACAAAAAAACAGTAATGTAAACTTTATGATTTTGTTTAGCGGCCCTGTTATTACCGCTCTCGAGCAATTGCGCTTTCAGTTTTACACTGCAGGAAAACCTAATTTTTGGGAAACCCACACAGAAGCTGAGGTACGCGAGCATATAAAAAACGATGCTGATCGTTATCAGTTTGCAGACACAGATCCGCGTGATGCGCTAAGCAAACTCGCGATCCCAGGGCTTTGGCTTTTTGGAGGCAAAGATGTGCAGGTTCCTGTACGTTTATCAATGGAACGCCTTGAAACGCTTAAAATAAAAGGCAAACAATATGAGTACCAGCTATTCCCAGAATTAGGACATAACACTGCCTTCTCAAAAACAAAGGATCCAGTTGACATTGCTATTCAATGGATTGAATCTAATGGTTTCATTAAGTATCCACATCGATGATGCCACCTCCGCAACCACAAATATGTCACTATTTGAAATCCAACAAAATGTATCAATAAAACAAATAGTGAAATGATCACCCCTGGAACCACCGGATCCCTGGAAAAGCTTTTTACTAACCACTGCAAACCTATTGTCTTGTCTTTGGAAAACAAAATAATCGTTGCACAGTTACAACCGAAATGCAAACCCGCCGCCAGATACATAGATCGGGTTTTTACAAAAGCCATGGCAAAGAGATACCCGGCACTACCTGTAGTGAGAAATATGATGAGCATCTGCGCAGGGTTCCCAAATGCCTGCCATGCAAACCAATGATATACGCCAAATGCAGTTGCAGATATTAAAATAGCTTTTTGTGTACCAATCTTATTAATGAGTATATAAAATAATACCCCCCTAAAAATAAGCTCTTCGTAAACTACCGATCGCAATAAATACTGCACAGATCTGATGAAATTAGTAAATGTATAATGAGCATTAATATGGTATTGGTTGTGGACAAGACCTGCGACAGAAAATTCAAATAAAAAGTAATATAGTATGGGCCAGGAGAAGCCAAGTATCAACTGCGTCAGACGACGTTTAGTTGGTTTAAGACCGAGTGCTTCCAGGTCCTGGTGCAGTACATATTTTAGAATAAAAAATGTGAGTAAAAGTTGAATAACAATGCCGGTCATATGTTTACGAATAAGCCCCGAATTTATTAGCTTTGAGAAAGATAATTTGCCGCCACATGCAAATGGCGTTAAAATGACGTCTCTGTCGTATGCCCCCTAGTAAAGAAAAAACCGCAGAATTGATAAAATCACAAAGGTTAGCTAAAGGTTTTACCCAGCAGCAGCTCGCTGAATTGACGCGGGTTAGTTTACGATCCATTCAACGTATAGAGAATGGGGAAGTGATACCGAGAGCTTACACCCTTACCATATTGGCAGAACATTTGGATTTTGATCCACAGAATATCAGAAGTTCCACTAATCCGAACAATACAGAAACGGTTTTGAAAAGCAATAAAGCAAAACGGATCATTTTTTCTGCGGGGTTGGGTATTATCATGCTTCTGCTTAGCGCAGCTTTTTTATCACAGGCCCCACATTTTCCTGAAACCAATTTTGAAAGCTTTATCTTTTGGGCTGGTATCACCATTGCCTACGCAATTATCCTTATGAAAATCTGGAAATAACAAATGTTATGCACAAAAAGGAAGCAGAAAGAGATAAACCTACAGCTAACTATGTATCCTTATTGAACCTTAGTAATAAGAGCCAATCCTCATAAAAGATTATTACAAAGATCTCAAGGTACTACCTTCGCCGCCAACTTCAAGTATATGCTTTACCCCGCACTTCAAGGCAAAGTTATTTTTCTGATGCCCGACTGGAAAATCGAAACAAACCGGGTAGTCGTACTCCCTCACTTTCTCCATCACAATTTCGTATACTGTTCTCCCAAATTGTTCAGCCGGATCATCTGGTTTAATTTTAAACCCACCTATTATCAATCCGGCAAGCGCTGAAAGTTTACCCGTTCGTTTAAGGTTCCAGAACATACGGTCAATGCTATACAAATACTCGCCAGTATCTTCTACAAATAAGATCTTTCCCTTTGTTTCCAGGTCAGATGCTGTACCCGCAAGGGTTTCAATAATACTTAGGTTGCCGCCTACCAATTGCCCCTCCCCCCTTCCGGTGCGGTTCAACGCGGCATTGGGCGCCGCGTACTTAAAATCTTCGCCAGCTAATGCCTGCCTAATGGATAGAATAGTTGAAATCTGGACAGGGTCGGCATTGGTCCACAGATGGAAAGCTGTTACAC